>MDTE01193610.1_pt1 | contig 13460 bp, 12 predicted proteins | sample 811231 | NCBI WGS metagenome assembly MDTE01 (sample SAMN05326651, study PRJNA326480) | marine metagenome | isolation source: seawater | place: Indian Ocean: Red Sea | collected 2010
CTTTGATTTTTATACATATTAAGAAAAATTTAGCAAACTTAAAATTATGTTTAATTCAATTTTTCCAAAAATTCATAAAGAGGGCTATAAATACCTGGCTATTTCTATCTTGATAACATTTATTGTTTTGTTTTTTTCAAAGTTATTGGGATCAATTTTTATATTAATATCAATTTGGGTATATTACTTTTTTCGTGATCCAGAACGCTATTCAATTAATGACGAAAATTATCTTGTAAGTCCAGCAGACGGATTGATAACTGATATTTCTGAGAGATCGGGTCCAGAAGAACTTAGGCTAGAGAATACGACTTACACTAAAGTAAGTATTTTCATGAATGTATTTAATTGTCATGTTAACAGAGTGCCCGCATCAGGAAAAGTTGAGGAAATATATTATAAACCAGGAAAGTTTTTAAACGCCTCTTTAGATAAAGCAAGTGAAGAAAATGAAAGAAATTATTTTAAAATCAAATTATCAAAAAATGAAGAGGAAATTATTATTGTTCAAATTGCAGGGTTGATTGCAAGGAGGATTGTATGTGAGGTAGAACAAGATCAAAAATTAAAACAAGGCGATAGAATAGGGATGATTAGATTTGGAAGTAGGGTTGATTTGTATTTTAAAAATAAAAAAGTTTTAGCGAAATTAGGGCAAAACGTTGTAGCAGGCGAAAGCTTAATTGCTTCAGAATAATGGAACAAAACAAAAAATTTAAATTAGTATCATCAAAGAAAACTAGATATCTTTTACCTAACATACTTACTTTAGGTGGTGTTTGTCTCGGTATAAGTTCTATCAAGTTTTCTATAGATGGAAATTTTAGTCTTGCGGTAACGTTAATTCTTCTAGCAGCAATTTTAGATGCTTTAGATGGAAGGATAGCAAGATTGATAAAGGGAACTTCTGAATTTGGAAAAGAACTTGATTCATTAACTGATTTTGTAAGTTTTGGAATTGCACCAGTTTTAATTTTATATTTTTGGGAGTTGAACGTATATGGAAAACTAGGATGGGCTATTGCTTTAATATATTCTGTTTGTTGTGTATTAAGATTAGCGAGATTTAATTTAACTAAAATTGAAAATCACCAAGAATGGAAAAATAATTTTTTTGAGGGCATCCCTTCTCCTGCTGGAGGATTATTGATATTAACTCCCCTAATTTATGAATTGACTGACTTAAATTTAAACTTAAATTTAAAAAGTTTAACTCCTTTCTTAACAATTTTAATTGCATTATTATTAGTCAGTAAAATTCCTACACTATCACTTAAAAAAATATCAATTTCTTCAAAAACTACAGTTTTTTTATTATTGTCTGTAGGAATAATTTTTATTTCTCTACTTTTCTATACTTTTATAACGCTTTTAGTTTTTTGTATTATCTATATAATTTCAATTCCAATAAGCATTTTAGTTTATAAAAAGGAAGAAAAAAAATTTTCTGTAAAAACATCGGAAGATGATCATGAAGATGTTTTGTGATGAAAAAATCCAAAAGGTTAAAAAAAAGTAATACTTGGAAAATAAAACAACATAGAGATCAATTTTTTAAAAAATCGAAAATACTCGGTTATAGATCCAGGGCATCATTTAAACTCATTGAATTAAATAATAGATTTGGATTTATAAAAAAAAAAACCAATTTATTAGACCTTGGATCCTCTCCAGGAGGCTGGTCACAGGTAGCTAGCAAAATAATTACCAATGGAAAAATATTATCAATAGATATTTTGCCAATGAAACCTTTAGATAAAGTAGATTTCTTAAATTCGAATATTTTTGAATTAGAGACACAAAATAAAATAACAAGTTATTTTAAAGGAAATTTGGATGTTGTTATCTCCGATATGGCAGCTGATACCACAGGAAGTAAATCTCTTGATTCTATTAGAACAAACCAATTATGTGCAGAAGTAATAATTTTTTCAGCTAAAATACTCAAAAAAAACGGAGTATTTGTATCTAAGCTGTTTATGGGTGAAGACTTCATTGAGGTGAAGAATTTAGCCAAATCTCTGTTTAAAAATGTAAATTTTTTTAAACCTGAGTCTAGCAGGAAAGAGTCTAAAGAAACTTATTTACACTGCAGGTCTATAAAGACTTTATAAATTTTAATAATTGTATATAAGTTTATATGGTATCAATTAAAGAATCTTTAACCTTTGACGATGTATTATTAACACCACAATACTCTGAAGTATTACCTGCGAATACAGATATATCATTAAGCTTAACAAAAAAAATAAACTTAAAAGTTCCCTTTTTATCTTCAGCGATGGATACAGTAACTGAGTCCAAAATGGCTATAGCTATTGCACAGGCCGGAGGCATAGGCGTTATTCATAGAAATCTTAGTATAAAAAATCAAGTTAAAGAAATAATTAAAGTAAAAAACAAAAAACTATTTGTTGGTGCGGCGGTAGGGACTAGTAATGAAGACTTAGACAGAGCTAAATCTTTAGTAGCTAATGGATGTGATTTAATTGTTATTGATACTGCACATGGTCACAGCAAAAAAGTAATTAATATGTTATCTAAAATAAAAAAAATTGAAAAAGGCCTATCAATCTGTGTAGGAAACGTTGCCACAGGAGAGGCAGCAAAAAAATTATATGACTATGGTGCAGATATCATTAAAGTTGGTATAGGACCAGGATCAATTTGTACAACTAGAATGGTGGCAGGAATCGGAGTGCCGCAAATTTCAGCTATTATGAATGTAAAAAAAGCTTTAAAAAATAAAAAAATAAAAATTATTTCAGATGGAGGTATAAAATTTTCTGGAGATATTGCCAAAGCCCTGGCTGCAGGAGCAGACGCTATTATGATGGGCTCTATTTTTGCAGGAACAGACGAAAGCCCTGGAAAAAAATTTAAAGTAAAAGGAAAAATTTATAAACACTATAGAGGCATGGGATCAATTGGCGCTATGTCCTCAGGTTCAGCAAACAGATACTTTCAAAAAAATTTTAAAGATAAATCTAAATTTGTCCCAGAAGGGGTAGAGGGAAGAGTTGAATATAAAGGAAATGTTTCAAAAATTATTTATCAATTAAAAGGTGGTCTTAGATCTTCCATGGGATACATCGGCGCAAAAAGTTTAAACCAAATTGCAAAAAAAGCTGAATTTATAAAAATAACAAAAGCAGGATTTTATGAAAGTATGGTTCATAGTGTTGAAATGACACAAAAAACAATTAATTATAAATTATAAATTGATGATATTATAAGAACTATAAATAAAATTACTATACAAGGTAAATAACGTTTTAAATTATGATCTTACGAATTCTTAAATTTATTGCTATTGTTTTATTCTCAAGCTATGCACATGCAAATACAAAATTCTTCCAAGAAGGATTGGATTTGTTCAACAGTAAAAAATTTGATGAAGCAAAATTTAAATTCGAACAAGATATAGTTTTTAATCCTAAAAGAGAAATTTCATATCTTTATTTATCTAAAATTTTTAAAAATTTGGATAAAGATAAGCTTGCTGAACAAAATTTAAATACTGTTATTCTATTAAATCCGAGAAATGAGGAAGCAATTTTTATTCTGGCTAAATTAAAGTTAAAAAATTCTGATTATAAAAAGAGTAAAGAATTAAATGAAAAATTAATAAATTTGTGTAAAAAATTTTGTAATCAAAGTCAGAAACTCAAAATAGAAATTGAAAATTTATCGAAGAAATAAATGCAATTTCAAAATAACCAGCAAAAAGTATTAATAGTAGATTTTGGCTCTCAATTAACAAAATTAATTGCTCGAAGAATAAGAGACCTAGGGGTTTTTTCAGAAATAATTACACCTAAAAATTTTTCAAAATTAAAGGAATTTAAAAATATAAAAGGAATTATTTTTTCTGGAGGACCCTCTACAGTAACAAAAAAAAAATACCAGTCAGTGCCTAAAACGATTTTTAAAAAAAATATTCCAATATTAGGTATTTGTTATGGATTACAATTAATTGCAAAATTATGTGGAGGTAAGATTAAATCATCAAAAAAAAGAAGAGAATTTGGAAGAGCTTTTTTAGCCAAAAAAAATAATTCTTTATTAACAAAAAGATTTTATAAAAAAAAACAATCAGTTTGGATGAGCCACGAGGATGCTGTAGTTAAATTACCTAAAAACTTTAAGGTTATTGCTTCTACAAAAGCCTCCAAATTTACAATAATTGAAAATACTAAAAGTAAAATTTATGGAATACAATTTCATCCAGAGGTAACACATACAGACAATGGAAACCAAATTTTCCGCAATTTTGCTCTTAATGTTTGTGGGATTAAAAAAACATGGAACATAGCCACTGAGAAAAAAAAATTAATAAAAGAGATAAAGACTAAAGTTAAAAATGATAAGGTCATTTGTGCTCTATCAGGGGGCGTAGATAGTAGCGTTACTGCATTACTGATAAACAAAGCAATAAAGAAAAAATTAGTTTGTATTATGGTGGATACAGGATTAATGAGAAAAGATGAATTTAAGCATACTTACAAAATTTTTAAAAAAAAGTATAATTTAAATGTAAAATTAATACAGGCGTCTAATATATTTTTTAAAAAATTAAAAAATGTAGAAGATCCAGAAAAAAAAAGAAAAATTATAGGAAATTTATTTATAAAAATTTTTGAAAAACAAGCTAAGCAAATTAAGAATGCAAAATTTTTAGCTCAGGGAACTCTGTATCCAGACGTCATTGAAAGTAAATCTTTTTCTGGAAGTAAAACATCAAAAATAAAATCTCACCATAATGTTGGAGGTTTACCCAAAAAGATGAATTTAAAGTTAATTGAACCTCTTAAAGAATTTTTTAAGGATGAAGTTAGGATTTTAGGAAACTCATTGGGACTATCAAAAGAAATAAGTCAAAAACATCCTTTTCCTGGACCTGGCTTAGGAATAAGAATTATAGGTAATATCACTAAGCAAAAAATTAGAATTTTACAAGAAGCTGATCATATTTTCATAAGTGAATTAATCAAACATAATCTCTATCACTCTATCTGGCAGGCCTATGCAGCTTTATTAACTGTAAAGACTGTCGGTGTTATGGGGGACTCGAGAACTTATGAATATGTGTGTATGTTAAGAGCAGTAGTATCTCAAGATGGTATGACAGCTGATTATTTCTCTTTTCCAAAAGAATTTTTAGATAAAATTGCTAATAAAATTGTTAATAATGTAAAAGGAATTAATAGAGTAGTATATGATATAACATCAAAACCACCAAGCACGATAGAGTTAGAATAAAACCTAAACTAATTTGATGAAACAAAAAATTAAAAAAATCATTAATAAAAAAAACAAATCAAAAATTGTTTGTTTGACTGCCTATTCAAAAAGTTTTGCCAAAATATTAGATAAATTTTGTCATATAGTCTTAGTAGGTGACTCCGTTGCTAACGTATTGTATGGATTAGATAGCACACATAAAATATCATTAAAAAATATTATTCAACATACTCAGAGTGTCAAAAAAGCAATATCTAAATCTTTGTTAGTTGTAGATATGCCTAAGGGAACTTATCAAAGTAAAAAACAAGCTAAAAAAAATGCTAAGCTTGTAATGAAAGCTACAGGATGTGATGCAATTAAATTAGAGAGTAATAACAAAAATTTTGATATTATTAAAGATCTTATCAAAAACAAAATTCCAGTTATGGGGCATATTGGTTATACTCCACAATTTAAAAAAAAATTTAAATTAGAGGGGCAAACGGACAAAGAAGCTAATAAACTTTTAAAAGAAGCTACTGCTATAGAAAAAGCGGGGGCATTTTCAATAGTTTTAGAATGTATATCTTCCAAAACAGCTAAACTCATTACCAATAAACTTTCTATTCCAACTATCGGAATAGGTTCCTCTAATTTTTGTGATGGACAAATACTTGTAACGGATGACATGTTAGGATTAAGTGGGTTCTATCCAAAATTTGTAAAAAAATATGCCTCGTTGGATAGAATAATTGAAAAAGCTGTAAAAAAATATACTTTAGATGTGAAGTTAAATAAATTTCCATCAAAAAAAAATTTTTTAAATGATTAACGAAACAGAAAAAAATATTGAACCTAAAAGCAAGTTACTTTTTTTTGCAAAAGAAAATAAAATTAAATTAATTTCATTGATATGTATATTAGTTTTATCTGTATTCACTTATCTATTTTTGAAAACAACTAATGAAAAAAAAAATATTATAGCTTCCGAACAATATATTCAAGCAAGTCTGCTTATTTCTGCAAATGAAAATACAAATGCATTAAATCTTTTAGAAGAAATAATTCAAAAAGAAAATAAATTTTACTCAATACTTGCGCTTAATAAAATTATAGAAAAAAATCTTCAAAAAGATAAAGAAAAAGTTTTAAATTATTTCAAAAACGTGGAAAAACTATCAATATCAGAGGATACAAAAGATCTCTTAAAATTTAAAAAGGCTTTATTTTTAATAAAAAATTCAAGTGAAAAAGACGGTAATAAGCTTTTAAATGATTTAATTGATTCTAACTCGAAATTAAAGTTTATAGCTAAACAAATATTAACAAAATAAGAATTCTTGATGTAAAAATATGAAGTTATTTTTAATAGTTTCTTTTTTCCTTCTAACTGCTTGTTCTTTTGATAATAAGAGTGGTATTTGGGAAAATGAGAACATTAAAAAAAAAGGAGATATTGCACTCAAAGACTTTAAAACCTTATCTTCCAATCAAAAACAGTTTGAAAAAATCATACCAATTCAGAAATCTTTTGCATTCGATTTAATAAGCAAAAAAAAAAATAATTTAGAATGGAAAGATATTTTTTTTAATCAATTTAATAACTTACCAAATTTTCAGTACGCTGATGAAAATAACTTAATCTTAAAAAGCAAAAGAATATCTAGATCTAAAGCTGATGAATATTTATTATTTGAAAATGGCAATATACTTTTAAGCGATGAAAAAGGTAATCTAATCGTTTACTCTATTAAAGACAAAAGAATTATACGAAAATTCAACTTTTATAAAAAAAAATATAAAAAAATAAAAAAAAGATTGAATTTAGCTATCGATAACAAAATAGTTTTTGTATCTGATAATTTTGGTTATTTTTATGCTTATGATTATATTAATGATAAAGTTTTGTGGGCAAAAAATTTTAAAATTCCATTTAGATCAAATTTAAAGATAATTAAAAATAAGATTATTGCAGCTAATCAAAATAATGATCTGTATTATATAAATTTAAATACAGGCGATTCTCTAAAAATTATTCCAACAGAGGAAAATCAAATAAAAAACAAGTTTGTAAATAATTTATCTTCATCAGGAGATAATTTATTTTTTCTAAATACATACGGATCTTTATATTCGATAAATAATACTTCTATGAGAATAAATTGGTTCATTAACTTAAATCAAACATTAGATTTAAATCCAAGTAACTTATTTATGGGAAGTCAATTAATAGCTAATAAAAAGAATATAGTTGTTTCATCTAATAGATATTTGTATATTTTAAATAATACTAATGGGTCAATTATTTTTAAAAAAAACTTTTCTTCAGCAATAAAGCCACTAATGATTGACAATTATTTATTTTTAGTAAGTAAAAATAATTTATTAATATCTTTAAATTTGATCGATGGAGAAATTATTTACTCATATGATGTCAACGAGTTAATAGCTAAATATTTTAATGTCAAAAAGAAAAAAGTTGATATGCAAAGTCTTATGATTTTAAATGATAAAATTTTTCTTTTTTTAAAAAATTCCTACTTAGTAAAGTTTAATTTAAATGGAAGTGTCGATAATATTGTTAAACTACCTTCAAAATTAAACACACAACCAATAGTTATTAATCAGTCAATTATTTATTTAAATAATAATAACAAATTGGTAGTCATTAATTAGTAGATTTGCCACTTAGTAGTGAAAGTTGTTTAATTTTCAAACCTTCTAGATTATCTGTTGGTTTTATAGGATATTCACCAGTAAAATAATGATCACTAAAAGCTGGATATATAGAGTTTCTCTCTGATCCAGTAAGTGCTTTGTATAAACCATTTAAAGTCAAAAATTTTAAACTCTTAGCTTTAAGATAATCACACATATCGCTTAAATTTTTTTTATGAGCTAATAACTCCTCTTTAGTTGGCATATCAACGCCGTAAAAATCTGGATATTTTATTTCAGGACATGCTATTCTAACATGTATTTCCTTAGCTCCGCTCTCATAGAGCATTTTTATTATTTTATAACAAGTAGTTCCTCTAACCAATGAGTCATCAATTAGAACAATTGATTTTCCTTTTACAATTGTTTTAGTAGAACTTAGCTTAAGTTTAACACCAAGACTTCTTATCTGCTGAGTTGGCTCGATAAAAGTTCTTCCAACATAGTGATTTCTAATTAAACCTAACTCAAATTTTTTTTTAGACTGTTCAGCAAAACCTAATGCGGCTGGCACCCCAGAATCTGGCACTGGAATTACTAAGTCTGCCTCAAGATCTGCTTCTTTTGCAAGTTCAATTCCTAATTTTTTTCTATATTCATAAGCGCATTTTCCATTAATAAGACTGTCTGGTCTTGCAAAATAAATATATTCAAATACACAAGGTCTTGCTTTATTTTTTGGGAAAGGTTTAATACTTTTTAATTCGTTACCTTCAACAGTAACAATTTCACCATTTTCAACTTCTCTTATAAAACTTGCCCCAACAATATCTAAAGCACATGTTTCAGAGGCAAAAATATAGGAGTTTTTAAGTTTACCAATTACTAGAGGTCTTATGCCAAATGGATCTCTCACACCTACTAATTTTTTATTAGTCATTAAAATTAAAGAATAACCTCCTTGAATTTGGAAAAGTGCATCAATTAATTTATCAAGAAATTTTTCTCTTTTTGATTTAGCAATCAATTGTACCATTGTCTCAGTATCACTAGTAGTTCTAAAAATTGCACCTTCCTTTACTAGCGACTCCCTTAAAAGCAAAGCATTTGTCAAATTACCATTATGTGCCAAACTTAATCCTCCCATGTGCAAATCAGCAAAAAAGGGTTGAATATTTCTTAAAGACGTTTCACCAGTTGTAGAGTATCTATTGTGACCAATTGCAAAACTTCCAGGTAATTTTTTTAGCGTTTCAGATTCAGTAAAATGGTCACCCACAAGCCCGTGTCTTTTTTCTGAATGATAATTTTTCCCATCAAATGAAACTATTCCACATCCTTCTTGACCTCTATGTTGCAAAGCATGTAAACCTAAAGCAACCAAAGCAGATGCATCTTGGTGATTGGACACCCCAAATATTCCACACTCTTCTCTTAATTTATCTTTTTTAGATTTCTTCAATTTTTTCTTTTGTTTCAATAAAATCATCACTTGAGGGAAATTCCTCAATTAATATTTCACTTCCTTTTTTAATTAAATTAAACGAGATCGCATCTTCCGTTGATATACCCCAATTTTTATAAGGATAAAACCAATTAAATATGGAAAATATACACACAGAAACTACATAACCTTTAAATAAACCAAAAAATATGCCAAATATTTTATCTATAGAGCCAACACCAGTCCAAGTAACTGCTCTGCTAAGTGTCTTTCCTATTAAAATAGACAAAAATAAAGTTAAAATAAAAATTGCAATACCCAAACCAACATTGTTAATAAATTCAGACTCAATGTATTCCATTACATATGGCTGAAGTTTAGGGACTAAAATAATCGTCACAACTGTCGAAAATACCCATTTCATGAAAGAGATTATGCTTAAGGAAAAACCTTTAATAAAACATTGAATAACTGTGTAAAGAAATATAAGCGATACAAAAACATCGAATAAATTTATATCATTTATTATATTTTTAAAAAAATCCATTATTGAAGATTTTTTTCTTTTTTATCAAAAGGTTTATAAATTAATAATAATTTTGGAAGCAAAGTCAGCACAGAAATCATAGCTAGCAACATTGCAATACCAGTAAATATTCCAAAATAAATTGTTGGTATAAAATTAGATAAAACCAAAATAGAAAAACCAAATACTATAGTAATCGACGTATTCAATATCGCTATTCCGACTGTACTATGACATCTATCCAAGGTTTTTTCATAATTTTTAATTTTTTTGAATTCCTCTTTGAATCTATAGATATAATGAATACTATTATCCACTGCTATTCCAATTGTAATTGCTGCGATTGTGATTGTCATCATATCTAATGGGATATTCAATAACCCTATAATTCCTAATATGAATAAAGCAGCAATAAAATTAGGAACAACCCCGATTATGGATAAGGTAATATTTCTAAATAATATAAAAAACATTAAAAATATTCCTAGTAAAACTACCCCTAATGTAAGTATTTGAGATTTAAATAAACTTTGAAGCAAATTATTGAATAAAATTAGAACTCCTGCCAACCTATATTCCTCTTTGCTAAATCCTAATTTTTGATTTAGATCAGTATTTATCTTTTTTATTAGATCATTTCTTCTAAGATTTTCTTGCGAGTCTTTAATTCTTACTGAAATTCTAGCCTCATCCTCTTCTACAGAAATATAAGGAGTAATAATTTCTTTCTTAATTTCTTCAGGAATTTTGCTATACAAAACTGCAATTTCTAAGCTTTGTAATTGTTTTTTATTTAAATCCTCAGCTACTCTTAATATAGAGCCAAACGATAAAACTTTACCTATTTCTGGCAAAGAGTCTAAATAATCATGAACCTTTATGATTTTATCCATTTTATCTCTAGTGAACCAATATTTTGATTTATCTTCATTGTTTTCTACCTCTTCCTCCCATTCAGAAAATTCATCATCTTTTTGTTTCACTTGTTTTTTCGGAAATTTTAATATTACATTAAGTGGAGTGGTACCACCTAAATCATCATCAATCTTTTTCATTCCTTTATAAATTTCAGTTTCTTTATCGAAATAATTGATAAAACTATTTTCTACCTCAAGTTTCGAGAGTCCAACAAGACTTAAAATAACGATAATAAAGGTTGAGCTGAATAATAAAATTTTGCTTTTTTTAGCAAAAGAACCAAGCAAAGATGTAATAAAGGATTTTTCTGTATCTTTTATATTTACTTCTTTTTCAGACGAAAAAATACTTAATAATGAAGGCAATAGCAGAAAGGTAACGAGTAATGAAACTAATAAACCAAGTGTCATCATCCATCCAAAATCAATAATAGGTTTTATTCCACTGAACACTAGAGATAAAAAAGCGCAAATTGTTGTCAATACTGTGTAAAGAATAGGTAAGATCATTTTTTTACACGTTTCCATAATTATTTCCTCTTTTGAAAGTTGAGGAAATTCTTTTTTTAATTGTAAAAATCTCACTGTTACATGAATATTCATTGCCATATTAAGTATAAGCATTAATGCTATGAAATTTGACGAGATCACTGTTACTTTCCAGCCTATTAATCCAAGCAATCCAATCATAAAAATTACAGATGTTGCACATCCCAATAAAGGCATCACAACCCATTTTAAATTCTTAAAGATGAACCAAAGAGTGAGAATAATAAAAATAAAAACACCTACACCAAACACAATTATATCATTTTTTATAAAACTCATCATATCATCAGCAATCATTGGAATTCCGCCTAAATGAATTTTTGCATTTTCTCCGTATTTACTTATAACATCTCTTATTTCTGAAATGTTTTGATGATTTCTTGTGTTATATAAATTTTTGTAATTTTCATACTCAATTAAAAAATTTTTATAATTTTTTTTCTCTTCCGCGGTGAGATTTAATTCCTTAGATTGATTAAAATATTTATCCTTAATCTTTATATATTCGGATAATCTTTCATCTTTTTTTAAATACACTACTATTCCGGAGGTCTTACCATCTTCACTTATTACGTAATTTTTATAAATTGGGCTATTAAGAATTTCCTCTAACCCTCTTTTTCTATCTATTTCTGGGTAAGCTAAAGTCTTATAATTTGTAAGCCTATTCATTAAGCTGTCATCGGTGCTTTTGAGCAAAGGCACATCGATAATAGTAATGACACTATCAACCCAGGTTAATTTCTCAATTTTTGATTTTAATAATTGTAAATTAAGTATGGTTTCTTTCTCAGTAAAACTAGATATTGGGGTGTAGGTAAGAACTAAAAAATCCTTTGAGCCATATCTATTATTTACTTCTCTTAAGTATTTTAAGTCTTTGTCTCCTTCTAGCAGTAAAGCGTCAGAGGATGCATCAAGATTAAAATTTTTAGCATGATAAAAAGAAAATAATACTCCTGCTATTATTAGGATAAGGGTGAGCTTTGGAAAGTCTATGACTAATTTTTTATAAATATAAGGCAACATTCAGATATTTCAGATATATCTTAAATTTTCTGCAACAACAAAAGTAAAAATTGGCCCTAATTTCTTGTTAAATCCTTAAATTTTGTATAAATCCCCTCAAACTCAACTTTGATTGTACCAGTAGGGCCATGTCTTTGCTTACCTAAAATTATATCAGCTAGGCCATTTACATCGTTCATTTTTGATTGCCATTCAGCATGCTCAATAGAACCAAGTTTTGGTTGTTTCCTCTCTAAATAATAAGCTTCTCTGTAAACAAACATTACAACATCTGCATCTTGTTCTATAGAACCTGATTCTCTTAGGTCAGCAAGTTGGGGCTGTTTATCGTCTCTTTGCTCGACCGCTCTGGATAATTGCGAAAGAGCTAGAACTGGAACAGATAACTCTTTTGCTAGAGCTTTCAAACCTTGTGTAATTTCAGAAACTTCTTGAACCCGTCCTTCATTTTTAATTGAATTTGATCTCATTAACTGAATATAATCAACTACTATTAGACTAAGACCAAATAATCTTTTTATCCTTCTTGCTCTGTTACTTAATGTGGCAATTGAAATTGCAGGTGTTTCATCTATGTACAATGGCAGATTATAAATATTCCTTGATGTTTCAATATATCTATTAATTTCCTCCTCACTAACTTTTCCTCTTCTGATATCATCAGATTTTATTCTTGCTTGCTCAGATAAAATCCTCGTAGATAATTGCTCAGAAGACATTTCTAAAGAAAAAAAAGCTACTGAAGATTTTTCTTGTCTTTTTAAAATATTTTGAGATGCATAGTAAGCAATATTTGTAGCTAAGGCTGTTTTACCCATCGATGGCCTTCCTGCTAAAATTATTAAATCAGATTTATGAAGACCACCTAATTTTTCATCCAGATCGGTAAGCCCAGTTGGTACTCCAACTATACCTTGATCATTTTGCATTGCCAAGGTAGCCATTTCAATAGTTTGGTCTAATGCTTGATTAAATTTATGAAAAGATTGTGAAAAACTTCCCCTTTCAGCTAAATCAAAAAGTGATTTTTCTGTTGTTTCAATTATATTTTCTGCATTCTTTTCTTGCGAGCTAGCATTAATAGTGTCATCTGATAGCTTATCTGAAATTA
>MDTE01054458.1_pt1 | contig 13459 bp, 14 predicted proteins | sample 811231 | NCBI WGS metagenome assembly MDTE01 (sample SAMN05326651, study PRJNA326480) | marine metagenome | isolation source: seawater | place: Indian Ocean: Red Sea | collected 2010
CATGAAGCCGCGGCAGGGCATGGAAAGGTACCGAAGAGATCGCGTGATGTTCTACGTGAAGCGACATGTTCCAGTTCAACCACCTCAAGAGGGGGGTTGTCTGCGTCGTCCGCGTATTTCGCAGCATATCCGGGTCCAGCTCGCATCCTGTGTGCTCGGCGATCCGGAGCATGCGCTGGAAGGGTTCTCCGACCACGATAGGTATCATCCAGTAGATGAGTGCGGCCCACGTCTGAAAATAGAGGCTGGCGGCGAACACCACCGCGTAAACCGCCAGATAAATCCATGCGTCACGCTGTAATTCAGGAATTCGATCCTCAGGGATGTAGGTCTTCTCGGTTTCACTGATCCGACCCAGCGGATGATTGATGAGGCGCCAGAGCTTCAATTTAAGGGACGGTATCGCTGTCGAGTAGTAGATGTATCCCCGGAACGTCTCCGCCATGGGAATACGTTGCGGGTCCTTTTCGACGTCCTGGGTATACGCGTGGTGCGCCATGTGCTCGATACGAAACGTGGTCTTCATATAAAACGTCGCAACTCCGGTCAGCCAGAAGACACTCTCGTTCAACCAGCGAATCTTGAAGGCGCTGTAGTGCGCAGTTTCATGAAACGGAGAAAACAGGGCCGCGAGGACAAAACCGTGCGCCAGCATCGCTGGAATCACCCACCAGGTGCCAAGTGACAGAAAGAGCAGGTAACCGGTCCCGCCCATAACTCCGAAGTGGTAGACTAGGAACGCAATCCCCGGACCGTCCCGCGGTTCGTTCAACTCATTTCGGATTTGGCGCGGAACAATTTGATTTATTTGCGCTGCCGACAACTCGGATCCTCCGATTGGCTGCATGCACATAGTCGCGGGAAACAGTTTAGCACGATGATCCGTTGCCTAACAAAAGCAGGAGCAGAGGGCAGCATCGCGTGCGTTCTGCGTCTAACCACCAAGGACGATGGGCGCCCCCGTAAACGGTTCATGTATTGACCACAACGCGACATACAGCCCCAGTCCGACTGCGACCCGCCACCAACCCAGCTCCGAAAGGTTGAAGGTGTTGCGTCCCTGCATGATAGCCACAAAGGGCACGATAGACGTGGTCTGTGCGAGTTTTTCCCAGGCCTCAGGTTTGCGCTTCTGAAGCTTCGCATCGATGTTCAATGGACCGATGGTCCCCAAGACGAGAAATCCTCCGAAAAAGATCATCGAGGCGACTTCCCCGTTGGCGATGATATGACCGGCCGCCCATAACACCACACCAACCAGAAAGGGGTGCCGGGTGACGCGCGTGATTCCGGTGGCAGGCTGATCACGCTCGATCGCCTTGTCCTGGCCGGCACTTGTGGGATTCGAACTCGTCACGCCGAGAACGATCAGCATTGCTGAAAAAGGCATGAGAATCACGGGGGCCCAGGCCAGCTCAGGGACAATCCACAGGGGCTCATAGGGAGCCGCTTCGTATGCCAGCACCATCCACGCGAGCCCCCCGATCGAGAGCAATGCAAACGCGGCTTGGAACGCAGCCTCGCCCACAACTCCGGTAATCACGGCGCGCAGCGGTGAACCGGAGACGGCGGGATGGATTCCAACGAAAAAGACGGTCGCGATGACCAGCCATGTGAGATCACCAGTCATCACAGACTGTCCCACAACCGCCCATGTCCAGCAACAACGCCCCTCCCTGCCCGACCGGGATGAAGCGGCCCCAGCAGACAAAAAGCCGCCGGTCAATCTTGGCCGGCGGCATTTGTAACAGGGAGGACATTGAAAAGGCTCGCGCCTTTGATGATGGAATCATCACAGAACTTCGTTAACAAATACTGAGCATGTTCGAAAATGAGCGTCGGCCAACGCATTGCCTTGCCGGCGCATTCACTTCTCGATTACGGCGTCCCGCCCTTTATCCGTCAACTTGCAAACCAGCCAGTCAGGTTTCAGAGGATTGTGGAACCAGGGTTCAGCCAAGCCAGCCTCGATACACGCTCGAATCGTTCGCGGATTGACGGCCTGGCCCTGCTCATCGAAAAGCGGCAGTTTCCCGCCCGGCTGATCGATTCCGCGCCGAAGGTACCGTCGTTGCGCCGCTGTCATTTTTTTTGCCGCCATGATGTGCGGAACCCGCGGTCAGGATGCCTCGACTTCCTGGGGTGTTTCAGCCTCTGGGGCAACATCCGCTGATGCCTCTCCGCCGGCATCCTGGGGGGCCGTCGCCTTCATTCCCGACGACGATGTCGACCGTCCCCGATTGAATTAGGTAGGCGCAAAGAGGCGCGTCGCCTGTCTTGAACAGATACTCGCCGATCTTGAACGTCTGACGATTCAGGATGACTTTGGCCATCGTCACCCACCCCCCCAACAGTTGGAACAACCAAATATATGCAGTCACACGGGGCAGTCAAACCACCCAAACTGGACTATGGAAGCTGACGCCACGTACGACCGCCTGCATTACCGGATTGTTCCCGCAGCGGGGAATACCATAGACGTGCGCATTACGTTCCGCGCAACGAATGCAGAAGGACGCTCTTTCAAGAAAACGGAAGTCTGCAACTTGCCCAAGGAAGCAGCCTTCAGTGAAGAGGACGCCCGTGCCTATCTGGAAGAGCAGCAACGCGAAAAAGCCAAGGCTGCATCAGAAATGGGGAAAGTGGACGAAGGGCCGACCCTGGAGGAGCAACGGCAGAAGTATCACGACTATATGAAGGACCGCACCGAGAGGATGCTGCAGGCTGAGGATGACGAGGGCAAAGCAATCTTGCGTGAACTTCAGGAACTGATGACCATCCAAAAGGAAGGTTATAAGGACTCCCCGACCAAACCGTCAGAATAGGTTTCCACAAAATGCGCGATGACCTCGAGCACGGTTTCGGCCTGATCGCGGTGCGGAGAATGACCACAGCCATCCAGAACAGTTGAATCGCATGGACCGGCAACACCTCGCTTGATAGCCGCAACCTGTGCGAGAGTGCCATACTCATCGTCGCGGCCCTGCACGATATGGATCGGCACAGTGATGTCTTTCAACAGGTCGACGATGTTCCAGTCGCGGAACAGCGGATCAAGCCAGACCTGATTCCAGCCGAGAAACGCTCCATCGACATTGCTGCCGTGGTGCCGTCGGAGTCGCTTCCGCAACCCGCCATTTCGAAAAGCGTCGCCGATGGCGGCAATACTTTGGACCGTAACATCCTCCACAAATGCGTGCGGGGCCTCGAGACAGAGCCCCTGAAGGCCTTCGATGGCAGGCACGCCCGCTGCAGCAAAAATCAATGCGATAGAGGCGCCATCCGAGTGGCCGACGAGAACGTAGCGCCTGACCCCCGCCTCTCGAAGCAGTTCGGGCAAAACGGTACAGGCCTCGTAGTTCATGAAGTCAGTGGCGCGGGGCAGTGTGACCGGGTCTGACTTTCCATATCCTTGTCGACTATAGACGAGCGCACCAAATCCAGTCCGCGACGCCACACGTTCGGGGAAATCGCGCCAAGTCGACACGCACCCCAGACCTTCATGAAGAAAAACCAGCGTGGGTGCGCTATCCGGGCCTGGCCCCGTCCATGTGAACTCCAGGCGTGCACCACCTGCCCGTATATAACCCGATTGCGTATGGCTCATTGGATCTTGTGACTCGGAATCACTGTCAAAAGAACAGCCAACACGACTTCAGATACAGCTCAACGGGACCGCGCCCGTTGTGATCGACAGCCTTCGATCCTCCTTCACGAGCAGGAAGGGGGTCTGGATGAAGTGACAGGCAATCTTCCTTATGGACCTCTATGACTCGCGAAGCTTGAACCTTTGAATCTTTCCGGTCGCAGTTTTGGGCAGTTCGTCGACAAAATCGATCCACCGGGGATACTTGAACGGCGCCAATCGGTCCTTGACGAAACCCTTCAATTCATCGGCGACGGCATCGTTGGCGATGACACCCTCCTTCAGAATGATGAACGCCTTGGGTTTCACCAGTTCATCGTCGTCACGATGTCCTACCACGGCGGTTTCCAAGACGCTCTCGTGAGCGAGCAACGCCGACTCGACCTCGAACGGTGAGACCCATTGGCCGCTCACCTTGAGCATATCGTCAGAGCGACCGCAGTAAACGTAATAGCCGTCGTCTCGGCGTATGTACTTGTCGCCCGTACGCGTCCAGGCCCCCTGGAACGTATCCAGGCTGCGCTCACGCTTGTTAAAGTAATGGCTGGCGCTCGACGGCCCGCGTACCAGGAGTTCACCGATTTCGCCGTCGACAGCCTCTTCCCCTTCTTCGTCGACGATTTTGAGGTCGTATCCTGGAACGGCTTTCCCTGATGTCCCGTAGCTGATGTCACTCGGTGCGTTGGACAGGAAAATATGCAGCATTTCGGTTGAGCCGAGACCATCGAGAATATCGACACCAAAGCGTTCGACCCACCTATGGGCGATGTCCTCGGGAAGAGCTTCTCCCGCCGAAATGCAAATCCGGAGCGAAGTCGACGACCGGGTTTTGTCGTTGTCAGGGTCCGCAAGGATGGCACCAAACAGGGTGGGTACCCCGTAGAAAATCGAGACATCGTGAGACCTCACCTGCTCCAGAACGGATTCAGGCGTGGGCCGCCCCGCCAAGAGAACGGTGGTCGCTCCGACATGGAAGGGAAAGGTCATCGCGTTGCCGAGCCCATACGCAAAGAAGAGTTTCGCTGCCGAGAAAACGATGTCTTCTTCGGTTATTCCCAGGACCTGACTGCCATAGAGCTCCGCGGTGTTGATGGCGTCGCTCTGCAGATGGACGGCACCCTTGGGCGCTCCTGTCGAGCCAGAGGAATAAAGCCAGAAAGCCACGTCGTCGCACGTGGTTGCCGCCGCGTCGAGGACATCTGAAGCGGCGCCCCGCAATGTATCAAGCCGCTCGAATCCTGCGTCTTCACCGTTTTCACATCGCCCCGCAACGATGACTGTGCGAAGGAACGGCTGGCTGTCGAGGATCAGCCGAAACTTCTCGAGCAATGCGTCGCTCACAATCAGGGCGACCGCACGGCTATCGCGTAGCATGTAATCGTAATCCGCCGTCGTCAGCAGTGTATTCAGCGCCACTGGGACGATGCCCGCTTTGATCGATCCGAAAAATACCGCCGGAAAATCGACGGTATCGAGCATGCACATTGCGATGCGCTGCTCCATCTGAATGCCGATGTCGCGCAGCGCATTTCCCGTCTGGTTTACACGATCAGCGAGTTGGGCATACGTGTGTTGCCCACTCTCATCGATGACGGCAATCTTTTCGCCGCGTCCTTCCTCGAGATTCCGGTCGATAAAATCGACCGCAGCGTTGTAGTCGCGTGGCACCACGATCCCCGGAGGTGTGGTGGATCTATCAATTGCGGCGAACTCGCCCATCGCGTTCCCCCGCCCGGCGCCTAAGCTACCGTTCACCCTTCCTTGCAAGGATAGACGTCTTGGAATGCCGCATTGACGACAAGATTGGCCGGTAACCTGTGCTTGTCCTTGCGACGCTTCAGGTAGTCGACAACGAGCTCACGCATCTCTTTGGGCTCAAGCTTTTCAACAAAGCAAAAAGTGTTGGTGTTCTTCTGGCCAAAAAGGCGCACCATGGCTTGGTCGTGTACGCTAGTAATGTAGTAGGCGCACACCTATCTCTGCCAGGCCTTGCCTGTGCACAGGGCGAGCAGAGACTTGCCAGTTTCGTAGAACGGCACTTTGACCTTGATTTGTGCTTCAGCCTGCAGCGGCAGCAGTACGATCACGAAATAGCGCATTACCACACCTCAATTCACACATTGCCCAGGCCCCTAGAGGGCGGCTCACCGACAGCGAATAGTAGACCAACCGAGATTGGCTGCCAAAGGCAGCTCATCTGATCCACATGTGAAGTGCGTTGTAGTTGTGATTTGTCGACTTGCACCCGAAAATCGGTTGATGACGATCATTGATCGCCCCGCGCGAATCTCTCCGGGAAGCATTCTGTTCGCCCTACTGCTGATAGCGAGCTTTGGCGCGCCTTGTCGCGCCGAGTCGATCGTCACACATGGGGTGGAATTCAGCGATGAGTTTGGTGGACTAAGCCTTTTGTCAGCATCAGGTTCAGGAACGCGCGACGATCCATTCGAAATCATCGAGGAATACACCGGACCGGGCAGTGCCGTGTTGGTCATACGCGGCCTCAATAGCCTTTTTGGCTCGGCGTCTGGTGTCATGCGTCCGGTGGGACTGGTCATGAGAAAGACCGTGACCAACGCTACGCGCAAGCGATGGCAGGAGTTCGACCTGGAACTGTGCGAACAATTCGACACGCCCAGTGACTATTTCGACGGCTTATCCTTCGATCAAATGAAGACAATGGACTTTACCTGTCAATGCCGATCGATTTGCGCAGGTTCGGCCGATCATGGAGTCTTTTGACTATCTCCGGTTTAGCGATGGTGTGGTCGAGCCTGGAGAAACGGTCACTTTCGAAATCGTGATCACGGATGCGTCACCACAACCCGTTTTCTTTCTTGTCCAGCGCGCACCCACCCATATTTCGAGGATGAATGCTCATCCGCCGATATGGGGAAGTTCCCGACAGACACCTGCACCCTCGGGCGCTAGAGTGAGCCTGGATTGGGAAATGCAGTGATGATCGACTTTAGAACACATCCCTCCCGATACAACCACTGGCGCCTCGACATCGATGGCCCGGTGGCGAGTCTCTTTCTGGACGTCGAGGAATCCGCAGGCCTGGAGTCGGGATACGAACTCAAGCTTAATTCCTACGATCTCGGAGTCGATATTGAGCTCTACGATGCCGTGCAACGGTTGCGATTCGAGCATCCCGAAGTCAACACCGTGCTGCTCCGCTCCGCACATGACCGCGTGTTTTCGGCCGGCGCCAATATTCGAATGCTGGCGCAGGCCTCACATGCCGACAAAGTGAATTTCTGCAAATTCACCAACGAGACACGTTTGTCCATCGAAGATGCTACAGATCGGTCCGGTCAGCTTTATATCGCGGTGATCGAAGGTAGTTGCGCCGGCGGCGGCTACGAGCTGGCACTCGCAGCAGACCGAATCATAATGCTCGACGACGGCAGCACCTCTGTATCCCTTCCGGAACTGCCCTTGCTGGCCGTCTTGCCTGGAACCGGTGGTTTGACGCGGCTCGTCGACAAGCGTCATGTGCGCCGTGACAGGGCCGATGTGTTCTGCACACTTGAGGAAGGAATTCGGGGCGAACGCGCCGCCGAATGGGGATTGGTCGACGAAGTTGTCCCTGCATCCCGGCTCGCAGAACGACTTGCCGAAATCTCATCTATGGCTGAGAAGGGTTCACGAAGAGCGTCAGAAGATGATGGTGTGGTGTTGTCCGATCTGGCCCGGGAAGTCACCGAAAACCGTCTCGAGTATAAGTCCCTCTCAGTGCAAATTGATCGAAGCCTGGGCGTGGCCGGCTTCAACCTTCGCGGGCCGGCCGCTGACGTGCCTGAAAGCGTTTCAGCGACACAGGAGAGCGGAACCGGGTTCTGGCCCCTCGCGCTCGCTCGCGAACTCGACGACGCCATCCTGCATCTTCGGTTTAACGAGCCAGAGATCGGCACCTGGACCTTCCGGTCCGACGGCGATCCTGATCGGGTCTCCGCGGCGGACGCGTTTCTTGCCAATCACGCGGACAGTTGGTTTGTGCAGGAGACGACAGGATATCTCAAGCGGGTCCTCAAGAGATTGGATGTCTCTGCCCGCTCCCTTGTTTCGCTCGTCGAACCCGGAAGCTGCTTCGTCGGAACGTTGCTCGAGCTGTGCCTGGCCTCGGATCGCACCTACATGCTCGAAGGGACATTTGAGGGGGATAACCGGCCGCCAGCCATCATTCGGCTGACAGATATGAATTTCGGCGCTTACCCGATGGGCAATGGCTGCAACCGTCTGGAAAGCCGGTTCATTGAGTCGCCGGAGAACGTCGAAGAGCATCGTCAAGCCGTGGGCAAAGATCTCGATGCTGACGCAGCAGAGGCGTTGGGTCTGGTAACCTTCACACCGGATGATATCGATTGGGAAGACGAAATTCGGATCGCCATCGAGGAACGGGCGAGTTTCTCCCCCGATGCATTAACGGCTATGGAGGCAAACCTCCGCTTTGCCGGACCCGAGACGCTTGAAACGAAAATATTTGCCCGTCTTTCTGCATGGCAGAACTGGATATTTCAGCGCCCCAATGCAACGGGCGAGGTTGGCGCTCTCAAGCGCTACGGCAGTGGACAACGACCCAGCTTTGACAAGACACGGGCTTGAACATGGCAATCGATTACGCAGAACGTATCCCCAACAACGTCAACCTCGCCGATAACCGGCGCCTGCAGCGCGCGCTGGAGAGTTGGCAACCCAAATTCCAGGATTGGTGGATGGAGATGGGACCGGAAGGGTTCCAGGCGAATGAAATCTATCTCCGAACGGCAGTCAGTGTGGACTCTGACGGATGGGCGCACTTCGATTTCGTGAAGATGCCCGAGTACCGCTGGGGCATCTTCCTGGCAGAACCAGAGGCGGATCGCGCGGTCAATTTCGGCCAGCATATGGGCGATCCAGCTTGGCAAGAGGTGCCGGGCGAATATCGCGGCATGTTGCGCCGAATCATCGTGACACAAGGCGATACCGAACCCGCATCTGTCGAGCAACAACGCCAACTCGGGCGAACGTCACCGTCGCTTTATGATCTCCGTAACCTTTTCCAGGTCAACGTGGAAGAGGGCCGGCATCTCTGGGCCATGGTCTACCTCCTCGATGCACACTTCGGTCGCGATGGGCGCGAGGAAGCAGAGGCCCTGCTGATGCGTCGCTCCGGCGACGCGGACAAGCCTCGGATATTGGGCGCCTTCAACGAAGCGACACCCGATTGGCTCTCGTTCTACATGTTCACCTATTTCACTGACCGTGATGGGCGCTTCCAACTGGCCTCCTTGGCCGAGTCGGGTTTCGACCCCTTGTCACGAACCTGCAGATTTATGCTTACGGAAGAAGCCCATCACATGTTCGTCGGGGAGACGGGCGTGGGACGGGTTGCACAGCGAAGCTGCGAATTGATGAACGAGCACGACACGGATGATCTGCGGCCCCACGGCGGGATTGATCTGGCCATCCTCCAGAAATACATCAACTTCCATTTTTCCGTGTCACTGGATCTTTTCGGCGGCGAGCTGTCGACCAATGCCGCAAACTACTTCACCTCCGGCCTCAAGGGCCGGTTTCGGGAGATCCAGATTGACGACGATCATGTGCTCTCGGACGGCACATATCGCGTGATCGAGCCGGCGCAGAATGCCTTCACTGAGACAGACGCACCTGCCCTGACTTCTTTGAACGAGCGACTGCGTGACGCATACATCGCGGATTGCCAGCGCGGTCTCGACCGCTGGAACAAGGTGATTGCGCAGCACGACATCGACTTCACGTTTGCCCTGCCCCACCGTGCCTTCCACCGCGCCATCGGTTTGTTCTCGGGCCTTCGCATATCGCCTGCCGGCGAGGTGGTAACGCAAGACGAATGGGATCGTCGCGTTGACGATTGGCTGCCAAGTGATCAAGACCGTGCCTATGTCAGATCGCTGATGGAACCGGTGACATCCCCTGGACTCATGGCCAACTGGATCGCGGCGCCCGCCCGCGGCATCAACGGGCAGCCCATCGAGTTCGAATACACCAAACTGTAACCGATCAGCGATCGTTTCACAGAGAGATCACTGACGCCGGAACACTGTCCCACTCTGCACTCTCGGCAATATTGAAAGTCTCAATTTGCACACTTCGCACATAGTCGCAGGTGCCATTCGAATTGGCGCTTGGTTCCTAACCATCTTCAAAAAATAAGGGGCGCCGGACTGGCCGGCGCCCCGTTAATGGTTTTGCACCAAGTGTCGTCAGGCGCGTAGATCACCGCTCAGGCTCGTGCCATCCGGTGCAGTGGCCTCCGCAGGTACCGGCATCGCGCTCGAATCTTCGTTGAGCGATTTCACAATGCCATAGGTCATGAGGAGCAGGATCACACTGACCGGCAACGCCGCCGCAATTGCCGCGGTCTGCAATGCCGCAAGACCTCCCGCAAGCAGCAGGACCGCAGCAACCAGGCCTTCACCCAATCCCCACACGATACGGAACTTCTGGGGCGGGTTGTCATCACCCATGCTGAGCATAGTGGTGATAACCAGCGTCCCCGAGTCCGACGAGGTGATGAGCCATGTGGCCAGCAGGAATGTCGCCAACGCAGTCATCGCCCAATTCAGCCAGGCGAGACTGGTGACCTGATCGATTGTGCCATACAGCGCCGCGGGCAGGTTCCAATCCCGTACCAGTTGCGCGATTCCGGCCGTGCCCACACCGTTGGCGGCCTGAAGTTCTGCATATATGGCGCTGCCGCCGAAAATACAGAGCCAGAAGAACGCAAGGGCGGTCGGTACGAACATGACGCCAACCATGAATTCTCGAATCGTGCGTCCCCGGCTGATCCGGGCGATGAACATGCCGACGAACGGCGCCCACGAAATCCACCAACCCCAATAGAAGATGGTCCAGCCGCCCTGCCATGCAGAAGCCCCCTCACCATTGAAGGTCTGGAATCCCATCGTAATGGCGTTCCATAGATAGTCGCCGACCGTCGTGACGAAGAAACCCATGAGCCACTTGGCCGGCCCGCCAAACAGGAAGAAAGCCAGCAACACAATGCTCAACCAGATATTCCACTCAGAAATGATGCGGATACCCTTGCCGACCCCGGAGACCGCAGAGTGAGCGGCAGCTTCTTGCGGAAACCGAAATAGCCCAGGCAGAGCCCGACCATGACGTAGACGGCCCAGGCGTGGAAACCCCAGTGGTAATAGGTCACGCGCATCGCCAGGACGGCCCGTTCCTCGTTCATCTCACTGACCATTTCCTGGTCGGCGAACGGGTTGTTCGGATAGCCCCACGGCGCGGAGTTGTCGAAATAGAAAATCGGCTCGGCAATGCCGAAGAACAGCAGGCCGATACCCACACCTGCCGAAAACAGCATGGCAAACCAGGAGAAGTTGCTGAATTCCGGTTTGCTGTCGTCGTCACCCAGCTTGATGTTCCCGAATTTGCTGAACATCAAGTACAGGCAGACGAACAACATGATCACCAGGGCGCTGATGTAGTACCAGTTGAGCGCCGATTCGATTCAACCTCGAATGGCCGAATAAATGTCGTTCGCGAATTCGACGTTCAGGGCCGTGAAGACGACGAACGCGGCGACCATGCCCTTGGACGCGATGCCCATGGCAGGGTGCAGCCCCTTTCACATGCCTTCTTTGGCAACATGTTCTGAATTTTGGTCCGACACGGTGTCTTACCTCCTCATCGCCGGCACGGCAGTGCAGGCCGTTCCCAACGTTTGCGGTGAAGTTGATATGAATTGTTGAAGTGGACAGGGCCGCGCCGGAACGACACAGGGCTCGCGACGACGCAAACACCCAGACTGGCCATCAAATAGCCTTCTCAGTTGTACCTACCTGTTTTCGTGTGCAGACTTCTCGCCCGTCTGTCAGTGTACGCTATCGGCTATTCTGGCTACTAAATATGCTACCAACGACGACATAGCATAACTAAATGCGACAGAGCGCTGCGAATTTCATCAAGCGCATACCACCGTCTCTCCTGACCTTCAAAGTGGCCAAATCAGCAGGATCATGGGCACACCGACCGCGGCGATGATGAGTTCGAGCGGCAAACCCATTCGCCAATAGTCGCCGAATCGATATCCACCGGGCTCCATGACCAACGTGTTCGACTGATGACCGATCGGAGTGAGGAAGGCGCACGAAGCCCCCACTGCAATGGCCATGAGGAAGGAATCGGGATTGACGCCGAGACCGTTTGCCACACCAAGAGCAATTGGCGCCATCAAAACCGCCGTCGCGTTGTTGTTGATCACGTCGGAGATGAACATCGTGCCGACGAGCAGGATCGCCAGGGCCCAGATGGGGCCAAGCCCTCCCGTCAAGGTAACAAGTGATTGTGCCACCAATGCAGCGCCACCCGTTGTCTCAAGCGCGGCACCAACCGGAATCATCGCGCCCAGCAGGACCAATATCGGCCAGTCAATTGCCTCATACATCTCAGTCAACGAAATCACATTCGTGAGCACCAGCACCGCGACCGCGATTGTGAAGGCGATGTGGACCGGCAGAAGTCCGACCAGGGTCGACGCAATGGCCGCGCCAAACATTCCGGCGGCCAGAATGAGTCTCCGGGGGCGTGCGATTTGCAGGCTGCGTTCTGCCAGCGGTAGGCAACCCAGGCGCTGGAGGACGTCGGGTAATGACTCCGTCAACCCTTGCAACAACAGGACGTCGCCCGACTTCAGAGACACATCGACTATGCGGCGACGAATCGGCTGACCATGGCGGGCAATTGCCAGCAAATTCACGACGTAACGCGCCCGCAACCGGGAAGAGGTCGCTGTCCGGCCAATCAAACGGGATCCGGGCGTCACGACGGCTTCGACAATTCCCACATCGTCCGACTTCAGGTCTTCGATAGCCGGGTGGTCGAGGCCCACAAGATCCAACCCCACATCGTCGATAAACGACTTCAAATCGGTTGGATCGCCCTCAAGGATGAATATATCCCCAACGCGCGCACGTTCCCGATTGGAAGGGATCAAGCTGCGCTGCTTTCCCCTTATGATTCCGGCGATGGTGACGGCATGGTCACTATTATCCTCAACCTGGCGGACTGTCTCATCAACGACGGGCGATCCTTCCGGGACCCGGGCCTCCGTCACATAACCATCGATTCGAAAGAGACTGTCGGTATCCGGCCGGCCGCGGCGTTCCGTGGGTATTAGACGCCACCCCACCAGCGTCACAAAGGCCAGACCCACGATGGCGATAGGCAGACCAACAGGCGCGAAGTCGAACATGTGGAAGGCTTCCCCCATGGCCTCGGCACGGAATGTCGCGATTATGACGTTAGGGGGGGTCCCGATCAGCGTGACCAGTCCGCCGAGTAACGATGAGAACGCCAGCGGCATCAGGATTTTCGCTGGCGGATAACCCTCACGATAGGCCGTCCGAAGCGCGACCGGCAGCATGAGCGCCATCGCGCCGACATTGTTCATGAAGGCGGACAACACACCCACCGTCCCCGACTGGGCAACGAGTTGCCCCATTTCACGGCCGGGCAAAGCGGACAAAATACTGACTACGAGGTCGATTATTCCCGCGTTGCGGAGTGCCCGGCTAATAACGAGAACTGCCGCCACGGTGACGACCGCCGGATGTGCAAAACCCGCAAAAGCGTCTCGAGCAGGCACCAAACCTGCCGACACGACGACGAGCAGCGCGACCAGGGCCACCAGGTCATAGCGCCATCGCCCCCAGGCGAACAACACCAGAGCGCCGCCAATGACAGAGAATGCAGTGATTTGGTCGACCGTCATGATTTTCCGAGAATAGCGCCCTGGGTTGGGCTTCGCGATACGAGGTC
>MDTE01067327.1_pt1 | contig 13458 bp, 11 predicted proteins | sample 811231 | NCBI WGS metagenome assembly MDTE01 (sample SAMN05326651, study PRJNA326480) | marine metagenome | isolation source: seawater | place: Indian Ocean: Red Sea | collected 2010
CGGTGGCGGTGGCGGCGGATGTGGCTGCGGCGGTGGCGGCGGTGGCGGCTGCGGTGGCGGTGGCGGTGGATGTGGCTGTGGCGGTGCTCACTAATTTATAAAATTCTAAATATTTAAATATGGCTATTATATCTTTTATAATAAACTCTGAAATTTCTTTAGAATTTGCCAAAAAAATCAAACAAAACAATGATTTTGAAATCCATGGATTGGCAATTGATAATTCTTTAGATTCAAAATTAAAAGATTCTAAAATTTTCAACAAAATACATAAAAACATAAAAAGTTTATCATCCCATGATATTATTTTTATAGACTGCATGGTTAAATACAGGAATGACATTATCGAAGCTCTGACTAAAGATAATGAAAAACAGTTATTACTTGTTGACTTTTCTCCCGCAAAATCTAAAGCAATTGAATGGGCAAGTAAAAATTTAAATAATAACATTAGTTATGTTTCAGCTTTTTTGGTGTCAAACTTAAATATTCAATATTCAAAATCTGACAATATTTTTGAGGATCAAAAATGCTTATTAATGCCATCAACCAACGTTAACGATTCTTACTATAAAATACTTATTCAAATGATAGAAAGTATAGAAATGAATCCATACTTTATTGAACCACAAGAATTTGACAGCTACTATGCAGCTACAACATTAATACCTAAATTAATTTCTTTTTCTCTAGTAAAAAAGATAGAAGCATCAAGTTCATGGCCTGAAATGTCTAATTTGGCCAATGAAGAATTCAGTAATTTAACAATAGGAAGTACAACAGATCCAGAAGATATATTTGAAATATTAAATTCTACTACAGATCTCTCTAAACATTGGATGAAAGAAATATTTAATGAAATATCAATAATAAACAATAAAATATCTGAAGATGATCAGACTTTACTCGATTACCTTATTAACGGATGGGAAAGCCGGATGAGATGGGAATTAGGAGTAACAGGAAGTAGTGAAAATGATCCCTCCTCAAACATATTATCTTCAGGACAAGCCATGGCCGGATTTTTAGTATCAGAAAACTTGGTACAAAAAAATATTGATCGTGAAAGAGCCAAATCCAAAGATATATGGAGATACAAGAAAACAAAGTAATCAATTGAAAAAAACAATATCCAAACCTCAAAATATTAAATCCATTATTAGAATTTCTGGAGACAAATCTATTTCCCACAGAGCGGCAATACTTAATGCTATGGCTGAAGGAATAGCTGAAGTAAAAAATTTCTGTGTTGGAGATGACCAGGAATCTGTAATTAGATGCTTACGTACACTAGGTACAGAAATAACTCATAGTATCGATTATCAAGACAATCATCCAATTCACTCTTTCAAAATCGTTGGTAATGGTAAAAATGGATTCAAAGAACCACAATCTTCATTAGATTGTGGAAATAGTGGAACATGCATGAGATTAATAAGTGGATTATTAGCAGGGCAAAAATTTAATACTGTACTAACAGGTGATGATTCACTAAGTAAAAGACCAATGACTAGAATAGCTAATCCTTTAAAATTAATGGGAGCTAATATAATTCCCGTAAATAATTCTTCAAATGAGGAAATCAGGGCTCCATTTGAAATTAAAGGAACTAATTTAAATAGTATAAATTACAAAAGCCCAGTCTCAAGTGCCCAGGTAAAATCATGCATTCTTATAGCAGGAGCATATGCTAATGGAGTTACTTCAATTACAGAACCTTCTAAAAGTAGAGATCACACAGAAAGAATGATGAAAGCCATGGGTGCTAAAATAGAAATTAATGATGATAAGATATCGATAGAAAATTCAAAACTTAAAGCACAAAACATTGTAATTCCTGGGGACATCAGTTCCGCAGCGTTTTGGATAATATTAGCAGCATGCCATAACAATTCAGAATTATTCATACCCAACATAGGTTTAAATCCTACCAGAACAGGAATACTTGAAGTTCTTATTAAAATGGGAGCTAATATAGATATATCAAATCAAAAAACAGAATTAGGTGAACCAAGGGGAGATTTAACCGTAAAATCTAGCGTTCTTACTGGTATTACTATAGAAGGAAGCATAATTCCAAAAATCATAGATGAAATACCTATACTTTCATTGGCAGCATGTTTTGCATCAGGGGAAACTATTATTAAAGATGCTCAAGAATTAAGGGTAAAAGAATCTGACAGAATAAAAGCCACAGTTCAAGGATTATTTGCATTAGGTGCAAATATTACAGAAACAAAAGATGGAATGATAATAAAAAACAGCCCAAACCTAAGAGGAGCAGAAGTAAATAGCCATGGAGATCATAGAATTGCAATGATGCTTGGAATTGCAGGTTTAATAACTGAAGGCCAGACTACAATCACAAATGCTGAGGCTGCAAATATATCTTATCCTAATTTCTGGGATCAAATTGATAAATTTTAATTTACATTTAAATGAATAAAAAAAACACAATATTCCTTATTTCAGGACCATCTGGAGTAGGAAAAGATTCAGTAATACAAAAATTAAATGAATCTAATTCAAATATAGAAAATATTATAACCATTACAACACGTAAAATAAGGGAAAATGAAATTCATAATAAAGACTACATTTTTGTAAACAAACAAGAATTTGAAGATTTAATAAAAAAGAAAAAATTAATTGAATGGTCACAAGTTTATGGAAATTTTTATGGAGTACCTAAGGATCAAATTGAAAATAATTTAAAAAAACAAAATAAAATAATTATCAAAACAGACATACAAGGTATAAAAAAATTAAAGCAAAAATTTAAGAATGCCATAACAATTTTTATTATGCCTCCAGATATCAAAACACTATTGAACAGATTAAAATCAAGAAAAACAGATTCTCTTGAAGACATTACTAAAAGATCTGATATAGCAATAAAAGAAATGGAAGAAAAATATATTTTTGATCATATCATAATCAATAAAGATGGAGATTTAATTAATACTATTGAGCAAATAAAAAGAATTATTTTAAATTAATTTCATTTGATATTATTTAACAAAACTTTGGTTTCTTCTAAACCAATTTCATAAACAAGATCTAACGGCAAAGACATATAATTAGCATAGTTATATTTTCTTCTAATGTTTTTCTTTAATTCTCTCACATTACTTACAACAAGAAATTCTTCAAGCATATCATCAGTAATCAATTTAGGCATTTGATCCCATTTGCCATCTACAGACATTCTGTAAAGTTTATCGGCAATTCCTTCCCAATTATGAATTTCCATCACTTTTCTATAACTTTTTGTTGATGCATAAAATGCAATTTGAGATCTTTTCTGTTCAATTTCTTTCTGAATTTTCTTATCATCATTACTAACAATTAAGAAACCACCGGTAGTTATCATAAAATCATTTTTCAAATTATTATATTTTTTACCTTTAATAATTTCTGGCAATAATACTTTCTGTATATATTTTTTTGTACTAAATCCATGCAATATCACCCCATCACTAATATCTCCAGACAAAGCAGCCATATTAGTATTTACAGCTGCCAAACAAATTCTTGGGAAATCAAAATTAATTGGTCCGGGATTGAAAAAAGGAGTCATAAGATTAATTTTGTAATATTCCCCGTTAAAATTTAACTCTTTTTCATTTTGCCAACATTCCCATATCTGATTAATGCATTTAATAAGTTCTTTCATTCTCTTAATAGGAGGATGCCATTCAGAAGAAAATCTTCTAACTACATGACCTCTGACTTGGCTCCCTAATCCCATGTATAGTCTTCCTTGAGACATTCTTTGCAAATCCCATGCGATATATGCTAAATCCATAGGACTTCGAACAAAAGCAAGAGCAATTGAAGATAATAAATCTAATTTACTAGTAGCTTCTGATGCAACAGATAATGGTAAAAAAGGGTTTGATGTAGTTTCATGAGAAGTAACAAAGTCAAATCCCAAAGACTCAAATAATTTACTTCTACTACTTATTTTTTGAGGTAATATAATTTCATCGCCATTTCCATTTAACGATAAATTTATATCAGAAATTCTTATACCTATTTTCATAAAATTATATATAGTGATATAAAGATACTAAATTCTATTATAAAATTAAATTATGAACTATAAAAACATCAAAACATCAATAAATAACCAACTATTGGAAATTTATATTAATCGCCCAGACAAAATGAATGCAATAAATCCTGAAACCAGCTTGGAACTGAAACATATATTTGAACAATTTAAATCAAATGATAATTTAAAAGTTGCAATTTTATCAGGATCAGGAGAAAAAGCTTTTTCAGCTGGTAATGATTTGAAACACATCAGATCAAATACTGATCCAGAAGTTCCGTTTGGCGGAATTACTTCAGAATATATATGTTACAAACCCATAATTGCTGCAATAAATGGGTTTGCCCTGGGAGGGGGATTAGAAATTGCACTTTCTTGCGATATATTAATTGCTTCTGACAAATCTACTTTTGGCTTTCCTGAACCCAAAGTCGGATTATTTGCGGGAGCAGGAGGAGCAGCCAGGCTTGCAAAACTTATCCCGCAAAAACTTGCATTAAACCTTTTGTTAACCGGGAAATTAATAAATAGCACAGAAGCCAAAAGCATGGGGTTAATTAGTGAAATAGTTTCCGATCAAGATGTATTGGATAGAGCAAGAGAAATTGCTGATGAAATTCTAAAATCCTCACCCCTTGCTATTTCTGCAACAAAACAAATCATTTACAATGAATATTCGACAGACTACAGTCCGGATGATATAGAAAAAAAATACTCAGAAGTTATCAAACTAAGGAATAGTAATCACTTTAATATTGGCAAAAAAGCATTTGCTAATAAAGAAGACCCCATCTGGGATTAATTCATAATTCACATTAAAAAAATCAAACCATGAAAAAAATTAATATAATTCCAAAAAAATATTTTATTGAAATAAAACCCGATATAAACAATCTAAATTTTGATGGATTAATATATATCGATTTTAATACCGAAAACAAATTAAATGAAATAATTCTTGATAGTGTCAAATTAGAAATACTCCAATGTGAATTAATTACAGAAAATCAAGAATTAAATTTAACTGACTTTCATACAACTGGTTCAAATCTAATAATAAATCATAAAATTTCAAATCATACTTCAGGAACTTTGAAAATTCATTATACAGGGAAAATATCCAATGATTTAAAAGGTTTATATTTAAGTTCATATAATTCAAATAATAAAAAAGAAATCCTATTAAGTACACAATTTGAACCTACAGACGCCAGGAAAGTAATACCATGCGTTGATCACCCAAGTTATAAAGCAATTTTTTCATTAAAATTAATTATCCCAGCTGAACTAAATGCTATATCAAATATGCCAATAATCAATGAAAAAGCAATTTCCAAATCTTTAAAAGAAATCGAATTTTCAGAATCTCCTATTATGTCTACTTACTTGTTATTCTTTGCTATCGGAAAAATATCTTGTAAAGAAATAAAAACCAAGCAGGGAGTATTAATAAGAGTATGGGCAACAGATAATAAAGAACAATTCAGTGATTTTGCTCTTGAAACATCTGTTAAATTACTAGATTATTTTGAATCGTATTTTGGAGTAAAATATCCGTTACCAAAATTAGATCATGTTGCAATCCCTGATTTTGCTGCAGGTGCTATGGAAAATTGGGGATGTATAAGTTATCGAGAAAATGCTTTGTTGGTAGACCCAAACAATAGTTCTTTACAAACAAAACAACTAGTTGCAGCCATAATCGCTCATGAAATGGCTCATATGTGGTTTGGGGATCTTGTAACTATGAGCTGGTGGAATGATTTGTGGTTAAACGAAAGTTTTGCTTCATGGATGGGAGACAAAGCTATAAGTAATATTCATCCTGAGTGGGATGTTTGGACAAAATTTATTCTTGATGACACAAATCGTGCATTTGAATTAGATTCATTAGATAATAGCCATCCAATTGAACAAGCTGTGGATAATCCAGATGAAATTGGACAACTGTTTGATGCAATTAGCTATAGTAAAGGAGCATCTCTTATTAGAATGCTAGAAAATTATCTTGGCGAATCTATTTTCCAAAAGGGAATACAAATATACATAAAAAAACATTCATATAAAAATACAACTACTGATGACCTGTGGAATGCTCTTAGCATAAACTCAGATATAAATGTTAAAAGATTAATGGATAATTGGATAAAAACAACCGGATTTCCTCTAATAGAATTAACTAAGAATGACAACAACGAATATGAGCTGAGTCAATCCAAGTTTTCATTTAATGACAACTTGGGAAATAACTCTGATTGGATAATCCCGATAAAATATTATTCCAAAACTAATAATGAGAAAATTCAAAATTCAAAATTAATTTCCAATAAATCTAACATAATCAATGAAATCAGTGAAAAATCTTCCGATATAACTATTTTCAATGAAAATTCTGCAGGGTTTTACAAAATAATATATCCTGAAAGTTTACTTAAAAATCTGATAAACGAAGTCAGTGAAAATATAAATGCAATCCCTAATGAAGAACGTCTTGGGCTTTTATCTGATGCTTACATATTACTCAAAGCAAACAAAATTTCACCTGAATACTATATGAATTTACTGACGGCATTTATTAAGGAAAACAATCCATATATATGGAAATATTTATGTGGCAGCCTGAGAGCAATTGATTTAAAACTCCATGAGACTAAGATTTATAAAAATTATTTTTCACACATATCTGAATTTTTAGATAATGTTTACTTAGAACGTTTAGGGACCGATTCCGAAATAGGATGGAATTTTGAAAATACAAAATCAGAAACAGAGCAATTAATGAAAGCAACATTATTAGAAAATTTAAGCTATTATCAAAACAAGAACATAATAACGGATGCAAAAAATATATTTAATAATTACAGTTCTAAAAATAAAGAAAAAATTCATCCCAATCTTAAAAGACCTCTATTTTTATCTATTGCCTATGAGGGTCAAAGTTCAAATTTTGATAAAATTTGGAAACTATACCTTGAATCAGACTCACAAGAAGAAAAATCACTTTATCTAGCAAGCTTAACTCAATTTAATAATTCAGAAAAAATTTCCTTTTTACTCACACAACTCTTGACAAATGAAATCAGAAAACATGATATTGCATCAGTCATGCTTGGAATTGCTAATAATAAAATAGGACACGAATTATCATGGAATTTTTTGAAAGAAAATTGGAATAAAATTATTGAACTTTGTGGTGATGGATTTCAAGTAAATTACATAGTAACACTACCATCAAGATTTCAAACTAAAAATTCACTTCAAGAAGTTAGCAATTTTTATAAAGAAAATCCATTATCTGCTGCTTCAATGTCTATTGAACAAACTCTGGAAAGAATACAAAACAATATAAAATGGATAGATACGAATTTAGAAAATTTTAAAAAATATTTATAATTTTCAATCCAATATAGTATAATTATCTACTATACTCAAAAAAAAAATATAAAGGCTAAAATAATGGTTTTTATTAATAGAATAAAAAATACAAATAATTTAAGAATTTTTTTAATAACCCTTCTTTCTTTAATGATTATTGCTTGTAACGTTACTAAAGACACTGAAAGTTATGGGCAAAGAGGTGCCACAGGTAAAGTAGACTTGCTAAATCCTGGAAGTACATTATCTTCAGAAGGATATGGGAAAACAGATACAAGAGGAGTTCAAGTGAAAAAAGCACAGTCATACGACGCACCCCCACCAATGTTTATAGATTCAGATAAAGAATTTTATTATGCAAAAATTGAATTAGAAAAAGGCGGAACTATACTTTTAGAACTATATAGTAATAAAGTACCTAACACAGTTAATAATTTTGTATTTCTTGCCAATAACGGATTTTATGACGGGGTAACATTTCATAGAGTAATTCCTGATTTCATGGCACAAACAGGTGATCCTACAGGCACAGGCACAGGTGGGCCAGGATATCAGTTTGACAATGAATTCCATCCAGATTTAAGTCATAATGCAAAAGGAATTGTATCTATGGCTAATGCAGGAATACAAAATGGTAAAGGTACAAATGGAAGTCAATTTTTCATTACTTATGTACCAACTGAATTTTTAGATGGATTCAACCCTGATGGAACTGAAAAAGATTGTAAATTTGACTCTTGTCATTCAGTTTTTGGTAAGGTAATTGAAGGTTTAGATATTCTTGATAGCATCTCTCCGAGAGATCCTGCTTCAGCGACTCAGACAGGAGATGTAATTAAAACTATTACTATACAAAAACATAATACGCCATAAATGTTTTTAACTTGAATTGAAACGAATGACTAAAGCTATTAAAAGCAGTTAATTTATAAATTGAGGTTACAATTAAAGTTCATCATCACTATAAAGTAATAAGTTACCAGAAATACCTAGCCACGCTTTATTAAAGATTTCTTTTTCCTCAATCAGTGGTTGGTTGTTAATTCTCAATGATTTTCCCGTGTAGTTATGCATAATCATATAATCTGGCATATATTCAAAAAGTATCCCATTAAACAATTCATTATTAAACTCTTCACCTTTAATTTTATTTCTATACAATATTTTGTTTTGAAGAGATCTCGATACAGCATTGATATCAATAATAAGATTATTTTTATCATCATATATATAACCTCTAACACTAACTCTTCGAGAATAATTTATCATTAAAATTATGCCAATTATTAATATTAAGATAATTATAATTGCTACTACAGAAAATAAAATTAATACCAAATTAGACTGTTCATCAATTTTATCTTGAATTACATTTAAAGGTTTTTCAGGTTCCTTATTTACAATAACTTTTTCTATGATTGGTTCTGGAACTGTGCTAATAACTATAGAATTTGAATAAATCACATACTTTTGATTCTTGTACTTCGAATCCAAGCTGAAACTAATATTGGCTTTTCCATATTTTGTAGTAGTTAAAATTGCTTCAAATTTACTTGCTCTTCCATCCTGTATTGGATTCATAGGATTTATTTTAATATCAAATTCCAATGCATCGGCACTTGCAGTCCATTTAATATCTTCTAAATTAATAAAATACTCTTCATCATCTAAATATGATTCAATTATAGCTATAGTAGTATTCTGATTTAAATTAATACCATCAAGAGTAATTGGGTCAGCAATAATATAAGGGAATAATTCAAAATTTATACTTGTTAAATCTGAAATACTAGTACCATAGCTTGGCCAAGAATATTTAACTTCCACATCATATTCTCCCGGTTCATTAACATCAGGAATTATCATAGAATAATAACCATCATCAGCATAAGCATCTCCATTTACGCCTTTATCATTCATTTCATAACTTATTTTATTGTCAAAAATCAATTCAACATATGCATCCTTTGATATCAATATATCTGAACCTTTAGCCAAGTTTGCTACTAACTGAACTGAATTTTTGGTAGGAAAGGGACCTGTATTAATTAACTGAATATTATAATCAATTTTATTTCTATGCAAAATTGATAACAATCCCGAATTATAATCTGAAATTTTAAATAACCATTTTCCAGGTGATGGATCTGTAAATTTCCATATCGAAACAAACGGTGTTTCTAGCAAATCTGTTGGTCCATAATTTCCGCTTGTTCTATTTATTCCGCCAGGTGTCATTATTTCTACATTTCCTTCTGTTTTTGCTCTTAGCATAACTATTTCTAATTCACTCGTACCTGGAGAAACAAAAATTTCCTGTTGAAAAATACTATTTTCTTCAACTATACCTTTGAAATCATTCGTTAAAATTCGTTCCGCATGTTGTTTAATTATATTTTCTGTTATCACTTCTATAGTATCAGGCGTAACCATTGGATAAATATTTCCCGTTGTCCACTCAGCCCATGTTTTATATTTTTGTACTAATAATTTATCCTCGTCATATTTATGAATAAAATTTATAATCCATTTTTTAGCAACTACAGTTTCAAGTAATGTTGCAATTATTTTTGACTCTTCAGAAGAAATTTCCAAGTTATCATGAACTATAAAATTAATTACAGAACCTTCTGCTGCATTAGTCAAAGTTAATTCATTTACTATTTCAGTAATTGTTCCAAGAACAGATACAGAATCCATATTTTCATCATTTTCCATCCATGTAAATAAATTTTCAATTTGTGCATCAGAATCTACTGAACTTGAATCAAAAGTAAAAAATTTATGAGGTGAATTTAGTGAAAAGAATTTATACTGAGATTCTTCACGTAATTCTTTCAATGTTCCAATTAATGAATAAATAAAATCAGAATAATATTGATTGTCAGAATTAGGATCAACAACAAATATTACTTCTTTACTAGACGAATCTGCATGAGTACTTAAAATATTAATTCCAAAACTTGAAAAAGTTATAATTATTATTAGTGTAATAGATATATATTTTTGTAAAATTTTCACATTATTTAATAGAATTTTAAATTATAGTTTAATACACTATTTAATGTAGGTAGGATAGTCAACGACCCTCAAAGTCACTTTTTAATTATTTTTAAATAGTATGAAAATTATTTTATTCAAAATATTACTTAGTTTTTGTCTGATTAGTTGTACAGTTAATAACAGTACACAAGACAAATATACAGGATATATCACTGATTTAGATTACAATCAAAAAACTCTTATTTTGAAAGTTGAAAATAAAAAAATAAATTTTCAACTTATTAATTATAAATTGGATATTATGACTTTGAATCACTTAAAACAACATATGTTATCAGGAGAACCGTTATCTATTGAATCCAAAAAAATAAATGGGGAAAATAATATTATTAAAATATCAGACATAGATGGAACAATACATGGAGAACCAAATGAATGATTACTTTTTCCTTTTTGCCTCAAATGATAATTTTACAAATGCAAAAGCAACAAATATAACGACTAATAACATTACTAAATACCCATGTTTGAAAACAGTAATTGCAGGGTTATTTACACTAACAAAAAAAACGAAATTTTCAGATATACTGTTATCATCAATATAAATTTCAATCATCCAGTCTCCTGGTTCTTTAAATGTATGGGTTGCTTTATATAAAGAATCTGTTTCAGGTAATTTCAAAGCGAAAAATCTGTATCTTTTACTTTTATCAGGAGTATTAAAAAATATTTCAACATTCCCATTAAATTTAATTTCAGAATTTTCCGTGTAATCTATTTGGATATCTATAAACTGCTCGCCTAATTTAATAGGATAAGAATCAAAATCCACTCTGACAATATAATTGTCCCCACTTAATAAAATTGTATTCTCAGTATCAGCAACTAATTCACTAGAATTAACAGCCAAAAAGAATACAAATATAAATACGAAAAGACTTTTATTATTCATTTATCAATTTAACAATATAATTTTCAATTTCTTCATAAGAAACATAACCTTGGAATTTTCGAAATAAATAATTATTTTTATCTATCAAGAAAGTATATGGCTCTGACTTGATATTCCATTCATTTAACACAGGGGAAATTTTTGCATTCTTTAAATTTCCTTTAATAAGATGTGGATTTTCATAAATTTCCACATGAATAAATGTAATTTTATCATGATAATTTGATTTTAATTTCTTCAGAACATCTAGCTGGGGAAAACATGTAGCTGTTTTACAAAAATTAGGTGAAAGAAAAAAAACTATTATTAATTTATTATGCTCTAAAGCGTCTGATAATGAAAACTTATAAAAATCATAATCAGGATCAGGATCGCTGGTTATTTCATTAATATCGTATATCCCAGTAGAAATTTTATTATCTAAAAATGGGATAAGTTCACCTAATTTTGGGGTTAATTGATTATCATTAACATTTATTTCTTTTTTATATATAAAATCAGACTCTGATAAATCATGAATATTTATTAAATAATCACCTTCAACAGCAAACGTGGTATTTAAAACATAAAATCCTCCACTTTTATTAGGCCAATTGTAAAAAATAGGATCAACATCAAATGATTTACTAGTTTTCATATTTTCAACTGATACCTGAAGGGGTTTTTCTGATTCAGGACCTTCATTATTAATAATACTAAAAACTATTCTATTAAACCCAAGAGAATACTCGGTAGTTGGCATGACAACATTAGAATTCACTGATTCAACTGAATTTGCTTTCAAATGAGAACAACCCATAAATAAAATCAGCCAAATAAAATTTACAAATAAAATATTTTTTATATTATTCATAACCATAATAATCTAAAATTTGTTTTGCCTGCTAACAGGAGGTAAAGTCAGTAACAATAAGCAACCACAAAATGCAATCACAGTTAATCCCCATAAAGCAATAGTATATGAACCATAAGAATCAAAAATCCATCCTGCAATGATAGGTCCTGAGGTTGTACCAACATTCATTACCATTCCAGATAAACCAAATAGTGTAGCAAAAGCTGATCTATGAAAATAATCTCCTCTGATAGCTGTCATTAATGGAGTTCTCCCCCCATAACCAATTCCCCAAAATATTGCAAAGAAAATCAAATAAGACCATGAGTCAGATAATGATAAAAAGATTAAAGATATTACCTGGAAAAGCAGAAATATTAACAAAACATATTTTTTACCATATTTATCTCCTGTATATCCGGCTATATATTGGCTGAATATTGCAACTGTAGAAAATATAGAAACAATATAACCGGATTGTATTGTGGTAAATCCAAGATCAGTAATATAAGCGGGTAAATGCACAGTTAAAGTTACAATAGATGTTGTAGAGCACATATGAGTAAAAGCTATTATCCAAAAAGGTCTTCGTTTCAACTGGTATTTAATTTCTGGGTTTAAATTAAACTTAAATTTAAATCTTCTTTTTGGGCTTTTTTCTTCTGAAGATTTAGGGACATTTGTAATTTTTCTGTCTCTTACTATTAAATAAGAAAGTGGAGAAAACATCAATGTTATAAAAGCAATAACTAAAGCAGTATTTCTTATACCATATGTTAATAAAGAATAAGCTAAGAAAGGCGCAACCCATCCGGCAACATGCGTTCCAGTGATAGAAAATGCCATCGCAAATGTTTTTTTATTTTCAAACCAAGTATTCATAAGTGTCATAGTAGGTAGCCATCCAGCTAAAGCTGTGCCAAAGCTCATAAAAAAATATCCTAAATACAACTGATATAAATGATCAGTGAATGCTATAAAAATAAAACCAACAAAAGTTACAACATTACCAATTATCATAAGTTTCCTAACACCGTATCTGTCTATAAGATAACCTTCAATTGGGCCAAGTAATGCTGATTCAGCTCTGGCAAATGAACTAGCTCCAGAAATAACTGCTCTACTCCATCCTTTTTGCCGCTCAAAAGCTTTAAGAAAAAAACCTGTTCCCTGGAAATTGGAAACTGTCATCAATCCAATAACTAAATTACCAAATAATGCAAGAATCCATCCATA
>MDTE01035426.1_pt1 | contig 13456 bp, 11 predicted proteins | sample 811231 | NCBI WGS metagenome assembly MDTE01 (sample SAMN05326651, study PRJNA326480) | marine metagenome | isolation source: seawater | place: Indian Ocean: Red Sea | collected 2010
GCCTCCAATTTCGTCTAATTCATACAACTCTTGCAACGATTTACAATATGGATTTAGTTCTGATTCTCCTGACATGCATGAAAATTACATGTCTTATGCGACAAATACATGGATGTTTACTAATGATCAAGTAAACGTTATGTATGCAACATTAAATGGTTACAGATCAAGTTTAAAAAATTCAAATGTTACAATGAATTGTAGCGGCACATTATCAATAGATGAACTTTTAATTAAAAATACATCGATTTATCCTAACCCATCTACGGGATTACTAAATATAACTTCGGAATATGAAATAAATAGAATAAGTATTAAGAACATGATTAACCAAGAAATTTTAACACTTAATAATCCGATTGAATCTATAATTAGTATTGATAATTTAGAAAATGGCTTATATTTTATCTATGTTGATACAGAAATGGGTATTGTTTCAGAAAAAATCTTGTTGATTAAATAATGCTTAACACAAACATTGATATTAAATCAATTGACAACACATATAAAAAAATTGTCAATAATATCATTAACAAAAAAAGAATATCAGAAAATGAAGCGATACTTCTTTTAGATAATGCCCCACTATCATTGCTTGGTTCTCTTGCAAACTCCATTAGACAAGAAAAAAACAAAAATTATACATATTTTAACAAAAATATTCACATTGAACCTACAAATATTTGTGTCTTTGATTGTAAATTTTGCTCTTATTCAAGACTTTTAAAAAAAAGAAATGAAGGTTGGGAATATAGTACTGAACAAATGCTAAATAAGATTAAAAATTATGATGAGGATAGTATTACGGAAGTTCATATTGTAGGAGGAGTTCACCCAAAAATGGGCCTAAATTATTTTGTAGATTTAATTAAGAAAATCAAATCTATTAGACCTAAACTACATATAAAAGCTTTTACAGCTGTTGAGTTAGATTACATGTGTAAAAAGGCTAAAGTTAGCTATAAAAAAGGTCTTAGAATGTTAAAAAATGCTGGACAAAATTCACTTCCTGGTGGAGGTGCAGAAATTTTTGCAGAAGATATAAGAAATAAGATATGTAAAGATAAGTGTACCAGTGAGGAATGGCTAAAGATTCATGAGACAGCTCATGAACTAGGTATGCCATCAAATGCCACTATGTTATACGGACACATTGAAAACTCTGAACATATTATCGATCACATGAACAGACTCAGAGAACTTCAAGATAAAACTGGTGGATTCAATGCATTTATTCCACTAAAATTTCGAAATAAAAATAATCAGATGTCAAAAATTAGCGAGGTTAACTTAATTAATGATCTAAAGATATATGCTATTTCTAGAATTTTTCTTGACAATTTCAAACATATAAAAGCTTATTGGCCAATGATTGGAAAAAAAGCTAGCCAAACTCTTCTGTCATTTGGAGTAGATGATATTGATGGAACTATTGATGATACAACAAAAATATATTCAATGGCTGGAGCAGAGGAACAAAATCCAATAATGTCTACTGAAGAAATAACAACATTAATAACACAAACTGGAAAAATACCGGTTGAAAGAGATTCAATTTATAACGTGATTAAAACTTACTAACTATTAGTGTTTTGATTGATTGAATATTTCCTCCACTTATCTACTAGCTTTTGAAAATGACTAGGGAGTTCTGAATCAAATTTCAATTTTTTATTTGTAGTTGGATGAGAAAATTCTAGAGATTTCGCATGCAATGCTTGTCCGCTACATATTTTGAAACAATTTAAAACAAATTGTTTGTACTTGGCAAATACTGTTCCTCTTAAAACTTTCGCTCCACCATACTCAAAATCATTAAAAAGAGGATGACCTAAATGCTGAAAATGAGCTCTAATTTGATGAGTCCTTCCTGTATCTAACTTACATTCAATTAATGTAGTGTAATGAAATCTTTCTAGAACTCTATAATGTGAGATGGCTTTTTTACCAATCTCAGAATTAGAAAATACTGTCATTATTTTTCGATTTTTTGGATGTCTTCCAATATTACCAGAAATAGTTCCTTTATCATTTTCTAAATCTCCCCATACAAGTGCAATATATCTTCTGTCAATTTTTCTATCATAAAACTTTTTTGATAATATTGACATACTTGACTGATTTTTAGCTACTACAAGTAATCCTGAAGTATTTTTATCAATCCTGTGAACTAAACCAGGTCTCTCTTTGTTTTCAGCTATAGGTAAATTTTTGAAATGATAAATCAAAGCATTTACTAATGTATTTTGACGATTACCATGTCCTGGATGCACCACCATGCCAGAATCTTTATTAATTATAATAATATCATTATCTTCATACTCTATATTTAGAGGTATATTTTGAGCAACTAACTCATATGTTTCTTTGGGCTTATCATAAACAACAGTCACCGTATCATTACTCTTAACTTTATGATTGGATTTAACTACAATATTATTTACTTTAACATGTCCAAGCTTAATTGCAGTTTGAATTTTATTTCTAGTTGCAAATTCTATAAAATTTAATAAAAATTTATCGACTCTTAAAGGCTTTTGACCTTTATCTGCAACAAACTTATAATGTTCATAATCTATGCTAGACATTAGAACACAATCAATTTATGATTATAAAATTTATTTTCAATATCAATAAAATACATTCCTCTAGAAAGTGAAAGTTTTTTTAATTTGAAATATAATCCATGAAAAATCATATTTCCACTTAAATCATATATTATAAGTTTATCATTATCTTCAGCACAATCTATATTGAAAAATGAACTTGTTGGATTTGGATAAATTGAACAGTGTTGGATTTTATTTTTAGTATGACTTATAATTTGCTTATTGCTTAATACTGGTCTAATCATCCATGATCCTGGAAATTGTGAATTTGTCCATCCTGATCCAATATTATAATACATATACTGATTTGATAATAAGTTTTTGTCTAAACCCACATTAAGCAAATCATCTGATAATTGTTCCCATCCAATATAGAAATCTCCAGTTAATTGAAATATTGAATCCAGAAAATAGGTGTGAAATTTATCTGTGATAGTGTGGACCGGATACACTTGTTGTTGATGAATTATAGTATTATTTGAAATGTTTTTCCAAATTGTAAGCTTAAAGGGTATATTATTAGTAGAATCTCCCATTTGAGGGAAGTACATTTGAATCGCTCTAAGAGTATCTGGTCTATTTAATTTAAAATGATATGCCAACCTCGCACCTGAAACATTTATTCCATATGCAGATTCAGCACTTCCATCATCATAAGAAAAGTGTGAGAAAAAATTTTGAACTCTTTTTAATGTGTCATTTTGTTTAAAATCATCTTGACCAGTTTCAATAATATGTTCAATATCAAAAGAAACACTATCAAAAGTATTTGTATTAAAAACTGAGTTTTCTATTAATATAGATGGATTAGTAAATGAAAACAATCCTATCGAATCATAGCTAAAAACACTTACATTTCTCCATGATCCTGTAGAAGGATAATGAGAGGTTAAGCTATTATTATTATAGACGTTATATTGATAGTCTACATTTATGCTAGCATCGTTATTCCTTAACTTAATATCGATAGTGTCTAACAACTCATTGCCTGTTAACATACCTTCATTAAAGTGAAGCCATGGCATTTCATTATACCTTGATAAAAAACTTGGGCAATTATACACAAAAGACACATCATTTAAAAAGGAGGTGTCAATACTAGAACTATATTGATCAATTTTAACATAATCTAAATTCCAATGATCGAAATTACCAGATAAAGTAGCTTTATTTATAAATCTAAACTGAAAATTGTCATGTAAGTACTCATTAGAATTAACAATAATAACTTTTTTCTTAAAATCAAAATTACTAGATCCTTGCTTACTCCAAACCTTTTTCCAAATATTATTATTGTTTTTAAATTGTAAAACTAATGAATCATTTACTTCAGGAGCATCACCAAGACCTTGAGGTTGGTAATAAAATAAAAAATAAGCAGAATCAATATTATTCATCTTAATTTCACGTGACATCAATGTATCTGCATAACCTTCAGGGTTAGATATATTAATTGAGTATGCAAAACCATTTGAATCTAATCCATCAAAAGTAGCAACACCAATTGTTGGAGGTTTAATTGAATAGGTTCGATTAACAAATACACTACTTTTTTTCCATAATAATTTATCTACATTTGTTTCCTTATATGAAAAATCATCAATAAATGGCAGAGTTAATTGTGACATCTTAAAAGATGTATTTTTATTGTTATTTTTTAAATAAGGGTTGCTAACCAAACTACTAATTACTTCTTGAGAGTAAGAAGTTAATAAGAAAAAACAACTAAAAAATAAAAAAAAAGGAAATTTCATATTAATCAGTATTTTTGAAAAATAAATCAATAGAAGATCCTATTTGAACAAAACTATCTTCATCTTTGAACATTGGTTTCTGTTTATAAATAATTGCACTATTAGAATCTACAACAGAATTTGAATAAATTTCAATTCCAATGTTAATTGACTTAGATTTTACAATAATATTTGCTTCTTCTCTTGTCAGACCAATTAAATTAGGAATAAGAACTTTCTCATCTTTTAATCCCTCCCCCAATATTAAATCTATTTTAGACCCAACGTAAAGTTCTTGACCTTCATTTATTTTAAGTCCATTAATTTCACATGACAAAACCTTATTTACCGCAATATCAGGAACATAAAATAATTCTCCTATTTCCAAATCATATTGTTGTAATTTTCTTACCGCTTGTCTTAAAGAAAGATCATATAGATCTGGAAATTTGATTTTTTTTGATTTTTTTGCATTTATAGTTAAATATATTCTTCTATTTTTTTTTACATAAGATGAATCTTTTGGGATTTGATTAACGCAAATACCTCTTTCACGAGATCTATCATAAATTGAATCAATAATTATGTATCTTAAATTGTTAGCTTTAGAAATAGAATCAACTTCATCTAAAGTATAATCTGAAAAATTTGGAACTAATATTTTTTTGTTATGTAATGTGTAAATGTCTAGTGAATATAACCAAATGAAAAACAAAATAAATAAAGTAACTAAAGCTAATGCAGTATGCTTGAGATAAATATTGTTTTTAAAAATATTAATAATTTTTTTTAGCATTAGTATTTTTGATTACTCTTCCAAAAATATAAAATTATAGAGATATAAATGTTTTAGATTTTTAATAAAAATGTTTTAGATTTGTTTTAAATGAAAATAAAGAAAAAAAATATTGCCATATTAGCAGGAGGAGATTCTGCAGAACATGAAATATCTCTTTCTAGCGCCAATACTATACTAAAAGAAATTGACAAAACACTCTACAATCCTTTTTTAATACATTACAAGAGTAATAGATTCTTAGCACTTTATAAAAACAAAAAAATAAAATTAGATAAAAAAGACTTTTCATTTGAATATGAAAATAAAAAATATAAATTTCATAAAGTGTTTATAGTAATACATGGTCCACCAGCAGAAAATGGTGAAATTCAAAATTATTTTAAAAATCTAAATATTCCTCATTCAGCATGTTCTAGCAGTGTTTCAAAGCTAACTTTTAATAAATATTTATGTAATAAAAAACTGGTGTCTTTAGGATTTAATTGTGCAAAATCAATACTAATTGTAGAAAACTCAAAATTTGAAGAATCTCATGAACTTAATTTACCGCTTTTTGTAAAGCCAAACAAGTCAGGCTCAAGTTTTGGTGTTCAAAAGGTTAAAACAAAGATAAGTTTACAGTCAGCTATCAAACATGCCTTGAAATATGATAATGAAGTAATAATTGAAGAAGAGATAAAAGGTAAAGAAATTAGTTGTGGTGTGTTTAGCGATAAACACAATCAAACTATAGCACTTCCTCTAACAGAAATTAAAAGTTATAATGAATTTTTTGATTACAGAGCAAAATATGAAGGTGAATCACAAGAAATTACTCCAGCTGAAATTAATCAAAATATTTCAAAAAAAATAAAAGATATTTCAATCGACATTTATAAAAAAATGAATTTGAAAGGAATATGTAGGATTGACTTTATACTCAAAAATAAAACATCATACGTTATTGAAATCAATACTATTCCAGGTATGTCAAAGGAAAGTATAATTCCTCAACAAATTAAAGCAGCAGACATTAAGATGTCAGAAGTTATTACAATGAGTCTATCAAACGCAAATATTTAATTATATTTGCAACCTAATTTCATAAAACATAATGGATAGAAACGAAGAAAAACTAAAGATTTTACAAGAAAGGTTACAACAAATCAAAGAAAAAGATGAAAACATTTCATCGAGTAAAAATACCATTAATAAAAATTCTACGAACAATGATATTGATAATGACATTTTAGAAAAGCCTAGTTCAAAATCATCTAGATCTAAAAGTTATATTTTCATTTCTTTCTTATTAGTCTTTGCTTTGGCATTTATTGTTTCAAAAAATTACGATAATATAAAACATTACTTTAATGTGAATCTTAATAAAAATGATAATATTGTCAATAATGAAGTTAAACAAGAAGAAGATAGTGACATAGAAGTTATAAAAGAATATGATCTAAATAAGTTAACTTCTCTAGCAGAAGGAGAAATAGCTGTAGTATTAAATTTTAATTCTGAAAACGAAGCAATCAACGCAATTAATGAACTAATTTCTAAAGGATTTAAAGCAAGCTACTTTTTTTCCTCTGACTATTCTAATGTTTCTGATGAATCTTTCGATATAATAATCGGCCCTTACGAAACAGAAAACGAATTAAATCAATGGTTAAATAATGTTAATTCAAAATCTGTAACTAAATTTAGTTTATAGTTTATTTTGCATAAGAAATGGCTCTTGTTTCTCTAATAACAGTTACTTTAACTTGCCCTGGATAAGTCATTTCATTTTGGATTTTGTCTGATATTTGAAAAGCAATTTTTGAAGCATCCTCATCATTTACTTTTTCACTCTCCACAACTACTCGTAATTCCCTACCAGCTTGTATCGCGTATGATTTTAATACACCAGGATAAGAAAATGCAACCTCTTCAAGTTCCTTAATTCTTTGAATATAAGCATCAGCCATTTGTCTTCTTGCACCAGGTCTAGCTCCAGAAACTCCATCACAAATTTGAACTAAAGGAGAAATTAAATATTTCATTTCTATTTCATCATGATGTGCACCTATTGCATTACAAACTTCTTCTTTTTCACCATATTTTTCAGCCAATTTCATACCTATTATTGCATGTGGTGTTTCTGAATCATCCTCTGAAACTTTTCCTATATCATGAAGTAGTCCTGCACGCTTCGCATGTTTTGTGTTCAGTCCTAATTCAGACGCCATGACAGCACAAAGATTTGCAGTTTCTCTTGAATGTTGTAATAAATTCTGACCGTAAGATGATCTATACCTCATCCTACCTACCATTTTTATAAGTTCAGGATGTAAACCATGAACTCCTAAGTCAATAGTTGTTTTTTTTCCAATTTGAATTATCTCCTCTTCTATTTCTTTCTTTGTTTTTCTAACTACTTCTTCAATTCTTGCAGGATGAATTCTTCCGTCTGAAACTAATTTGTGTAATGATAATCTAGCAATTTCTCTCCTTACAGAATCAAAACAAGATATAACAATAGCGCCTGGTGTGTCATCAACAACTATATCTACCCCAATTGCCGCTTCTAATGCTCTAATATTTCTTCCTTCCCTGCCGATTATCCTTCCTTTAACTGCATCATTGTCAATATTAAAAACAGACACTGAATTATCAATTGCTTCTTCAGTCGCTATCCTTTGAATTGTTTGTATGATAATTTTTTTTGCGTCCTGCTTTGCTGTTAGTTTAGCATCTTCAATAGTATTTTGAATAATTGATAGAGCTTCAGTTTTAGCTTCTTCTTTTAATGATTCAACTAGCTCTAATTTTGCTTGTTTCGCTGATAATGAAGATATGTTTTCTAATTTTTCAATTTGTTGTTTTTTGTCTTTTTCTAAATCTTTTATCTTTTTTTCAATTACATTTCTTTGATTTTGAAGATCCTTTCTTTCATTTTCATTTTTTTTGTCCTTCCTGTTAACTTCAGCAAGTTTTTGATTTAGTGTGTTTTCTTTTTGCTTTATTCTTTGATTAGTAGAACTTATTTCTTGATTTTTTTTATTAATCAATTGTTCATGTTTTGATTTGAGTTCAATAAACTTTTCTTTAGCCTGTAAAATTTTTTCTTTCTTAATTTGTACAGCTTCTTGATTAGCCTTTTGAACTATACTGTTAGCAGTAAACCTATTTGAAATTTTGAATACTAAAAAACATACTAATGCGCCTGTAAAAAAGGATCCTATTGATATAGCTATTTCCATGATAAATAAATTTTAAAACCCCGTACAAATTAATTAAATTCCATATAAACATTTATAAAGCAACCAACATGTTTCGATCTTCCACTGCTCTCATTTGAGAAATAATTGAGGCCTGATCTAGACACATTGAGTATAACTCTAATCTTTAATTTGTTGAATTTAACAATTTACAATACGGGGTTATAATTATAAAACAGCATCAAGCATATCTTCTATTTTAATCAAGGATTCTTTTTGTTCCGAATCAATAGTATCATTTTTTTCCAAAGTTTCTAATTTTGAAGCATACTCGATTAAACACATCGCTAATAAGTCTTGTTTATCTTTAATTGCATAATTTGATTCATAAAATTTAAGGCGTTCAGCAACATTTTTAATTGCTTTTCGAACATATTCCTCTGAATTTCTATCAATTTTCATCGGATATATTCTATTTGCTATATTTAACTTTATTGCTATTTTTTCCATTATCCTATTTACTTAGTAACACCAAACATTTATCTATTTCTCTGACATATTCATTAATTTTATGCTTTGTTTTATAAACATCCTCACTAGATGAATCAACTGATTTAGAAATCTTAATTATCTTTATCTTATCTTCAAGGATCTTGATTTGTTTTGCTTTTTGCTCTAGTTCAACAAATAATTCATTATTTTTTTTTTCCAAAATTATTTTTTCATCTCTAACAGAATTGTACTTTTCTATAAGTAAAGCTATTTTTTTTTCTATTTTTTTAATAAAATTTTCCACAAAAAAATAATAAGTACAAACTTAAATATTTTATAATTATCATTGAAATTTTTGACACTATATTTGCAAAACATATTAATTAATTATGTACAAAAAATTTTATATATATTTCTGTTGTTTTTTTTTATTTAACTTTTCAGGCTACACACAAAATTATACAAGTCCACTTAATATAGATTTAATTCTTTCTGGCACATTTGGAGAATTAAGATCAAATCATTTTCATGCTGGAATTGATTTAAAGACTAAAGGTGTAGAAGGATTGAATGTATATTCTATTGCCGATGGATATGTTTCAAGAGTAAAAGTTTCATCTTATGGATATGGTAAAGTCATATATATTACCCATTATGATGGGAATACATCAGTTTATGCGCATCTAAAAGAATTTTCACAAATAATAGATAGCATTGTTAAAATAGAACAGTATAAAATTAAAAAGTTTGAAATAGATTATTACTTACCAAAAGACGCAATTAAAGTAAAGCAAAAAGAAATAATTGGTAAATCAGGAAATAGCGGGTCAAGTGCTGGAGCTCACTTGCATTTTGAAATAAGAGATTCAAAAACACAAAAACCAATAAATCCGTTATATTTCAATTTTAATATAAAAGATGATATAAAGCCTGAAATCAAAAAATTAAAAATCTACAATTTAAATAATACCAACAAACATCAAACCTTTGATGTAATTAAAAAAGAAAAAAATAATTATTTTGTAAATGACACATTACATACAAATGGAGATTTTGGAATAGGTATATCTACATATGACAAATCAAATTACGCTTATAATAAAAATGGTGTGTACTCAATTAAATTATATGTAGATGAAAAATTAACATTTCATTTTATAGCTGATACACTTGACTTTATTACAACAAGGTTTATTAATGCACATATAGACTACAAAGAAAAAATTCAAAATAAAATTAAATATCATAGACTATTTAAATTACCCTTCAATAAATTAAAAAATTACAAAACAAATATTAATAACGGCATAATTAGTCTAGCTGACACCAATATTCACAATTTAAAAATCCATGTAGAAGATTATAACCAAAATTTATCGGAGATTAAGTTAAAAGTGAAAAATAGTGTGCGAAAAATTAAAAAAAATAATTTATTTAATGGAGAACAAATTCAAGATTTAGTTCAAAAAAAGTTTTATCATAAACATAAAAATATTTTTTTGTTTAATAATGTGAAGGTTTTTCTGTCTGAGTATTCATTATATGAAGATATGATTTTTAGTTATAGTCTCTTAGACTCAATTAAAGGTGTTTATGGAAATATCCATAGATGCCATAAAAAAGATACACCTATTCATAAAAAATATGATTTATATATTAAAGAAGACGTTCCAGAAAAAATTAAAAATAAAGTATATATTGCAAAAAGAGAAAAAGAAAACACATTTAAATTTATAGGAGGTAAGTGGGAAGGATTATATTTAAAAACCTCAACAAGAGAATTTGGAGATTTTTGTATAGTTGCAGATTCTACAGGACCAATAATTAAAGGAGTCAATATATTTCCTGGAAAAAAAATAAATAAACAAAAAAATATTAAGCTAACAATTGAAGATTCTAAAAGTGGTATAAAAAAATTTGAGGCTACTGTAAATAATAAGTGGGTGCTTTTAGACTATGATCATAAAACAAAAATTGTTAAATATGACTTTAATGAAATTTTAAAAAAGGGAGATAACAAGTTTGTTTTAAGGGTTACAGACAATTGCAATAACTTAACAACGTATAAAGCAGTTTTTACTTTATAAATTATTTTCTGAAATAAACTTTTCTAAAAAAAACTTTATTTCATTTCTAACATTGATATAAACTGAAATTTTTTCATCATCAGAACCCGTTGCCTTTGCAGGATCAAAAAAACTTTGATGAATTTTTTTCTTAGTAAATTTTAAATGAATTGGACAGTTTTCTTTAGCATTATCACAAACTGTAAATACATAATCAAAATTTATTTTTTCATAATCTGTAATATGATTTGAAGTATTTTTAGAAATATCAATATTTTCTTCTTTCATTACCTTAACTGCAAATTTATTTACTGGTTCAGGTTTAGTACCAGCACTATAAATCTGATAATCAGGTAAAAACTTAGACAAATAACCATGAGCCATTTGAGATCTACAAGAGTTTCCAGTACATAATACTAATATTTTACTCATAAATTTTTGCTTTAAAATACTAAACTACAACTTTTCTTGTTTTAAGTTATAATTATAATATATTTTTGTTTTGAATATGTATAAGTATTTTTTATTCTTTTTGTTAATAATAGGCTTAAATGGGACTTGTTTTTCTCAACAGATTGTTGGAACCATAACAGATATAAATAATAATTTATTAACAAGTGTAAATGTTTCAATTGAAGGAACAAGTAATGGTGTTATTTCAAATCAAGCAGGCCAATTCTCAATAAAAGTTAAAGAAAATAGATCAGAAGTAATAGTTTTTAGCTGTATTGGATATGATATTGAAAAAATAAGATTGCCTCTTCTAAAACGAAATCAAACTTATGAACTTAATATAAATCTTAAAGCTAAAAATAATATTCTAAATGATGTTATCATATTAGATAAACAAAATCGAAAAAAAAATATTGTTAGAATTAAACCTAAGCATGTTAAGGTAATACCCGGTAATTCAGTTGGAATAGAAGCTATTTTAAAAACACTTCCTGGTGTAAGCTCTGCAAATGAATTAAGCTCACAATACTCTGTACGTGGTGGTAATTTTGATGAAAATTTAGTTTATGTTAACGGAATTGAAATTTATAGACCTTTCTTAATTAATTCTGGAAAACAAGAAGGTCTTAGTTTTATTAACTCAAATATGGTTGGTAGCATATTATTTTCAGCTGGAGGCTTTAGTGCAAAGTATGGAGATAAAATGTCTTCGGTTTTAGATGTCACATACAAAAAACCATTAAAAACCAAATCTTTTTTTGAAGGCAGTTTGTTAGGTGGATCTGTTAACTTAGAAGGAATATTATATAAAAGAAGATTTTCATATTTATTTGGAGCTAGATATAAAACAAACAAATATTTACTTAACAGTATGAACACAAAAGCTGAGTATAACCCCAGCTTTTACGACATTCAATGTTATCTAAACTATAACATTAATGATAATTTACAAATTAATTTATTAAGTAATATTAGTAGAAACAAATTTATAATGATACCTCAAAATAGAGATACAGAATTTGGTACTGTTAATGAGGCACTTAAAATTAGAATGTATTTTGAAGGACAAGAGTTAGATAGTTATGAAACAATTTTTACTGCATTAAACACATCTTATCGTCCCACTAATAATCTGAACTTACAGTTATCTGGTTCGATTTTTAATACATATGAAGAACAAAATTTTGATATTTTAGGTGAGTACTGGTTATTTCAACTAGATAATAGTTTGGGTTCAGACAACTTTGGAGAAATAGCATTCAATAGAGGTGTTGGAAAGCATATTGATCATGCAAGAAATATTTTACAAGCAAGAATTACAAATATATCACATCGAGGAAGTTATTTGAATCAAGATTTAAAAATTATTTGGGGAAATAAATTGCAAAAAGAAGAAATCAAAGATAAAATTAATGAATGGATATTAATTGATTCGGCTTTCTACAATTACCCTCATCCAAATGATATAATTGACAGTATACCAAATGAAAATCAACAAATTATTTTAAATAATGTTTTAAATACAAACATTGATTTAATGTCATATAGAAATACTGGATATATTGAAGTATCCAAAGATATTAGAAATATTAGTTTTAATACAGGTACTAGATATAATTATTGGACATATAATGAAGAATTTTTAATTAGTCCTAGATTATCATTTTCATACACTCCTAATTGGAAACGAGATATAGTTTTTAGACTATCGACAGGAATTTATTATCAATCACCATTTTATAAAGAATTAAGAAACCCGAGCGGAATACTTAACAAAAATATTAAAGCTCAAAAATCAACTCATTATGTTTTTGGAAGCGATTATTTATTTTATAAATGGAAAAGACCTTTTAAATGGACAACCGAAATTTATTATAAAGAACTTGAAAATTTAATACCATACAAAATTGATAATGTTAGAATCCAGTACTTGTCAGATGACATATCCAACGGTTATGCAAAAGGAATAGATTTTAAAATTAATGGAGAATTTGTAAATGGGATGGAAAGTTGGATCAGCTTATCTATTATGAAAACCGAAGAGGATATAGTAGGAGATCAAATTAATAACGATGACGGAAGTATTACATATCTTGGAAATATTCCAAGACCAACTGATGAA
>MDTE01120964.1_pt1 | contig 13456 bp, 10 predicted proteins | sample 811231 | NCBI WGS metagenome assembly MDTE01 (sample SAMN05326651, study PRJNA326480) | marine metagenome | isolation source: seawater | place: Indian Ocean: Red Sea | collected 2010
GATATATATAAGACCGTTTCACCAACATGGTCCACATTGAAAGTAGGTTCCGGAATCACCTCTCCGTTGGCTTGAGGTACTCCATTTTGCATTCTTTGTGTCATTGGGGTACCCGCATTGCCAACATCAACTTGACTGCAAGCAATATTGTATTTCCTTCCATCCAATGAAATTTGTTTTGTTAATCCTGTAATCGCGTGTTTCGTTGCTGTGTATGCCCCTGCATCTGGTCTTGGTGCATATGCAGAAATAGAGCCATTGTTTATTATCCTGCCACCCATCGGATCTTGAGATTTCATAATCTTTATTGCTTCTTGAGCACATATAAAACTACCTGTTAAATTAGTATCGACAACATTCTTCCAATCCTCAAGAGGTAAATCTTCGAATGGCATCCTCGGGGCTCCTATTCCCGCATTGTTGAACAAAACATCTAATCTACCAAATTTATCCTTTATGACTTCAAAAAAATTCACTATCGAATCTTTAGTAGACACATCTGTTGGAACTGCAATAGCCTTATCCGAAGAAATACCAGCTTCAGATATTGTTTCCTCTAAAGGCCCTATTCTCCTACCTGCTAGTGCAACAGAGTAACCCGCTCTGAGCAAATGTAAAACCGAACTTTTTCCTATACCTGTGCCCGCTCCTGTGACAGCAGCAACTTTCTGACCCATATATAGATCCTCCTATAAAAAATGGCTATTGGGAATTGTCAATGCACCTTCAATTATATACACTTTGAGCTAAGTGTTGAAAATCATTCACTAGAACTTCTAAACTTGCCATTGTTTGAATGTCTCCATGCCAACACTTGAAAAAATTAGGCCTGGGCAATAAATCATCCAAAACAACCATGAGTCATCACTTAAGAGCAAATTCTAATCCTTAAACATAAGTTGAGTAGAACGCGTAAAATGAAATTCTTGAAACCATGGGGATATTATCAGGTTCTTTTTACCGGACCGGCATACCAAGTTAAGCAATTGCACATAGATACTGGCCATAAAATTTCTCTACAATCTCATCAGCATAGAGATGAACACTGGATAGTGATAGATGGTGAGGCAAGTATAGCGATTAACGGTAGGAATGAAATCATGAAGCCTAAGGAACACATTTTCATCAATAAGGGAGATATTCATAGGATTTCAAACTCTAGCGAAGGTCCGTTAATAATAATTGAAATTCAGTTCGGCAAAATAATTGATGAGGATGACATAATTAGATTAGAAGATATGTATGGCAGGATTTAATTCCAAACTCTGCTAAATTAAATTTCAGTAGGAGCTAATTGTAATGGGCCAATCTGACTTAGTACTAGTTACAGGAGCTGGCGGGTTTATCGGGCATCACTTGGTTAATTCATTGAAAGATCAAGGATATTTTGTGAGAGCCGTGGACATTAAGCTGCCAGAATTCCAAGACACTAAAGCGGATGAATTTGTATTGGCTGACTTGCGAAATATGGAACAATGCGACACTGTTACAAAAAAAGTAACTCATGTTTACAACTTGGCTGCAGACATGGGGGGAATAGGGTACATAACATCGAAACTCGCTGCAATTGCCAGGAATAACGTACTCATTAATTCCAACATGCTTGAAGCTAGCCGAATAAATCAAGTGGACCTGTTTTTTTACGCATCCTCAGCATGTGTATACCCTAGCTATAAACAAGATAAAACCGATTTGGATTCACTCAAGGAATCAGATGCTTACCCAGCAGATCCTGAGGAGGGATATGGTTGGGAAAAATTATTCACTGAAAAACTATGTGAGTATTACAATAGTGATTTTAGTATAAACACAAAAATCGCACGGTTTCATAATGTGTATGGTCCATTAGGAACATATATCGGTGGCAGAGAAAAAGCACCAGCCGCCTTGTGTAGAAAGGTTTCTGAGGCCCGAAATGGAGATGCTATTGAAATATGGGGAGACGGACAGCAAACGCGATCATTTATGTTTATTGATGATTGTATAGAGGGAATTTCTCGGATAGTTAAATCTGACAGCAATAAACCGTTAAATTTGGGTACAGATCACATGGTTACAATCGACGAGTTAGTCGATCTAGTCTGTAAAATAGCCGACAAACAATTAGTGAAAAATTATGATTTGTCAAAACCTCAAGGTGTACGTGGAAGAAATAGTGACAACTCTCTGATCGAAAAAACTTTAAATTGGAGCCCCGATTACTCTCTGGAAAAAGGTCTCAAAACTACTTACGAGTGGATAGATTCTCAGTTAAACGAGCTTGATTGATCAAATCAAGCGATTAAGATAATTTATGATCACAACATCAAATAATTGTTTATGATACCTTCCTATTATAATAATTGTGTAGTGTGGTAAATAATATAAACAACCCCAAATATTGAATCGCTAACCATTTACATAAAAAGCCCATACCCGAGACCATGGATTAAATATTTTGACTAATTGTGCAATTAAATAGATTTTACCCAGTGCTTGGAAAATTTTAATAAACTGAGTCGAGCCGTATTTCCCATATTCCCAATGAATTCTATCGTAGGAGCCAAATGTTAATTGATACAAAATTTTCTGCTCGTTTATAAAACTTCCTAACATTGGTTTTTGAAAACATTTTTTTACTGATGCTTTTGAGAAATTTAAAATATTAACACTCAACTGAGAACTTATGGATAACACGTTAAAGACTTGGTCTGCCATCGGATTACTAGTGCTGTCAATCAGTTCTACACTTTTTTTGATTAATGCCCTAATTGAAGACGGAATGGTTTCAGGTACTGACGGCGGTAACCTAATTGCTTATAGTCTAGAATTGAAAGGAGAAAACATAAAGGCTGGTGACAGCACTTATGCCCCTCTGATACCAATACTACTGCTAGGGCTATCTTCTTTAGTCTCACCCATTAAAGCCATATTCATTGTGGCTCTGGTTTCAATATTCGTCTCCCTATACGCTGCGTTTTACTCGGCATCAGTCGTGTCCAACAAAACTTTAGGAATATTGTTGGTGTGCATAGCTTCAACAATAGGACTTTCTATTGAAATAATCTCATGGGGAGGATACCCCCAATTATTGAGTAATTCTCTAACCTTAATCTCTATCACTCTCATTGGTAGAAAGGCAAATGGATTAAAGTTGAAGGATTTTTTTCTTATCTGTCTCTTAACTTGGCTAGCGTTAGGTATATGGATCCCAGGCATCATCATTTGGTTACTAGCGTACATTGTATTATGTTGTTTGTGCCTTATACAGTCAAAAACTTTATCAAATTTCAAAGCCACGATTTATAAATTCGCTAGACTGTTAATTGTGATTGTAATACTGTGTATCCCTTTCTTACCATTTTATATTTCAAGTTTCGATATAGTCGACTTAAAGTCATGGAACCACCAACAAGCCTCACTGACAAACCTTACGATGGTAACGGACATAACATTTCGTTTTTGGCCCAGATTGATAGTTTTAGTTTTTGGTGGGCTGTTCATTCTTAGTCTGAGCGGGACCATTAAAGCCATGTATAAGAAAAATAAACATGAATGTAATGGTGTGGTCAGCGTCACCCTAGTTTCGGTTTTTATTTTCATGACCACAAATGAAATTCGCTCCCTGAATTTATTCATGATTGGGGCATGGATGATAATAGGATACAGCACATTTTCGCTAATAAAAGAGCTACCGAGAATAAGAATTACCCAAAACAATTTCAGTACATATTTGGCTTATGCGCGTATCGCATGTTTCCTTTTAGTGCTAAGCACACAAGTCTATATCTTTTATAAACAAGTCCATCTAACAACAGATTATTATCGAGTAATTACGTCGGAGGCTAAGGATGCTATATTTTGGCTGAAAAACAATAATTATCACTCTCAAACAGCAATAGAAACAGGAAATTCATATGGTCTTCAATACATATGGTGGCTTGAGGGATTAAGCCATACACCTACTTATAGTGCAACAGATCGAAACCTTTTCAGTTTCCATACGGAAAGGGAACAAACAGACATAGCAAATAAAATAATCAACTCAAACAATCCAAGAAAAATTGCAGAACTATCTGCCCAATACAATATATGCTTAATATTTGTTGATAAAGATGTATATAAAAAAAGTGGTATCTTGACAGATGCAGGGTTTAAACTTGTTTATGAAAACTCTGATTTTGAAATTTTTTCAAAAAATTGCAAACCTAACTGAGCGTGACACAAAAAATGGACCATATAACACCTGTCATATTGATCGGAGGTTTGGGCAGTAGACTTCGACCAATTGTACGAGATCGACCGAAAGGTATCGCAGAAGTTAACGGTAAACCTTTTGCCTATTATATTTTGAACCAGTTGGAAAGCCATGGGTTTAAGAAAGTAGTTCTATGCACAGGATATATGTCTCTTGAAATCAAAGAAGCGTTGAAACTAATCCCATTTGAGATCAAGGTCGAATATTCTGAAGAAGCAACTCCCCTTGGGACCGCAGGAGCACTCAGAAATGCACTGTCAAGAATAGATACCACCCATATTATGCTGATGAATGGAGATTCATACTGCGACTTAAATATTTCTAAGTTGATTTTAAAATCTCAGGAGGCAAAGGCTGAATGCTTAATGACCCTCACACATTTAAAGGACTCACAACGATTCGGGGCAGTACAGATTAATGACAAAGGATTTGTCACACAATTCTTAAGCAGACCAAAAGCCCCATCGAATAGCCTTATTAACGCAGGCATATACATTTTTAGCAAAACATTAATAGAAAATATACCCCCCAATAAAAAGCTGTCTTTGGAGGAAGATTTTTTACATAGTTGGGCCACTGAAAATAAAATCAAAGCTTATTTGCACACGGGAAGATTTATCGACATAGGGACCCCTAATTCCTACAATAAATCACATTCCTTTTTCCAAATCAGTAATCTCTAAAATATGTTCTACAGCTGACAATACATCATATTCGATTATGTCTGGCCGTATTACCAAATTTTCATCTAAAAATCTTTGATTAAATGCTGAGTTTACTAAAGCAGTTCTGCATCCAGCATTTTTCCCTGCACGAATGTCTGACTCTGAATCACCAATTATCCAAGAAGCATTTAAATCCAACCCATATTCCTCAGATGATTTCTTCAACATACCTGGTTTGGGTTTGCGGCAGTCACATGGAATAGTTTGATCACAAACACAAACTTTTACGTCAGTTATATATGCGTCATTTTTCGAAAACTCATTTAGCATATATTCATGAATTTCGTTTAAGCCGTCTATGGAAAGGAATCCTCTGGGAACACCTCTTTGATTTGTCACTACTATTACGATATAACCATGTTGGTTAAGAAGGGTCACAGCCTGAAAAACTCCTTCTAAAAATTTGAATTTGTCCACCGAGGTTATGTAGTAATCGCTTTTGGTAGCTATCCGATTTATTACCCCATCTCTGTCAAGAAATACAGCTTTATTACTCATTCAAATTATTTTTTTCTCAACTATTTCACAACAAATATGTCCGATCAATATGTGAGCTTCTTGAATTCGAGGAGTATCCAAACTATTCACACGAATGACCATATCACAAATTTCTAAAATAGAGCTCTCTCTTGATCCAGTCAATCCCACAGTTATCGCCCCAGAATCATTGGCCAGTTGCAAGGCTTTGATCACATTGGTTGATTCTCCGCTCGTGCTAATACCGATGGCAACATCCCCTTTTGAACAAAACGCCTCTATTTGTCTTTCGAAAACAGATTCATACCCAAAATCATTTGCAATCGCCGTCACAGTAGACCCATTGGTATGTAGAGCGATAGCAGGCAATCCTCTCCGCTCTCGTTCATATAAAGTGGCAACAAGTTCTCCGGCGATGTGTTGAGCGTCTGAGGCACTACCTCCGTTTCCAAAAATAAGAATCTTGTTTCCCAAATCCAAACACTCATACATAGCAATTGCTAATTTTTCAATCACATCTACTTGGTCCAGCAAACTTTGATTCACTTTTATATTTTCTTCGATACGTCCCTTGATTAATTGATTAGTCTCGTCCATTTTTCACACCACTATTCATTAACGGCCTCCAAATCTCCAAACCTTCAGACGTAAAACTAAAAGGCCGAATTTTTATATTATTATCCTGAAGTTCCCTTGTGACAATGTGTTTTTTTTCAAATGGGCAATAAAGTAACAAATATCCCCCACCACCGGCACCAGATATCTTTCCAGCGATCGCGCCGGCTTTTAGGCAAATGTCATAGATTTCGTCAATGGAATCATTTGAGATCCTATTGGAAAGACTTTTTTTTGATTCCCATTCTTGACCCAATAAATACGAAAATTCTTGCAAGTCCCCCTTTAATAACGCAACCTTCATCTCTTGGGTTATTATTTTCATATTTCTAAGAGTGTTTCTTTTGTTTTTGTCTTCGTAATTTGATACTTGATGCTCAATTATATGTGAAGAAGCTCTACTTTTACCTGTATGACACAACAGTAAATTATGCTCTAATTCATTTATAATTTCTGTGCGGACACGTAAGGGGTTCACAACAACACCTTCAGCAGAAAACTCAATAAAATTAATCCCTCCAAAACATGCCGCATACTGATCTTGCATTCCACCATGTATACCCAATTCTTCCCTTTCAATCTTATAAGCCAATTCAGATATTTGATATTGGTCTATCGACAAGTTATAGGCTTCCCTCAACAATCCGACCAAGCAGACAACAACTGCTGAAGAGGCGCCAAGGCCGCTCCCTGGCGGCACCCCAGTTTCTAAAAAAATGTTCATTCCTTTGTTGTCTTTACCAACTACTTGGTTTATAACGCCTTTAAATAAATCTAAAGACCCGTCATACTCAAGTTTGCTATATGCACTAAACGATTCAACGATATCATAATCCACTGAGTGAACCCTTATTGTTCCATCATTTCGCGAAACAAAACTTCCGTGCGCATATGAATTAATTGTCGAAGTTAAAACACAGCCACCTTCCTCCGACAGAAATGGCTCTATTTCAGTTCCGCCACCTGAAAAACTTATACGCAGAGGAGCTTTCGCCCTCAATACAGTTGACTCCGGCATGACTACATCTTCCTCGCTGTGATTATGGCTTGGGTTATTTTTTACTTTTCATATCCTTGACCATGTAAAACACGTCTTCCATTAAAGACCTATTATCTATTATCAAACCACTCATCATTCCTAGAGCCAACAATTGTAATCCGAAAATAAATCCAAAACCAGATAAAATTGCGGAAGGGATATAGGGGCTCACAGTGCCTGAGCTGAAAAATTGTATCAAAACCCTGACTCCAAAAATAATACCTACAGAAAAAGAAATAGTTGTAAGGATGAATATTAATGATTGCAAATATTTCAAGGAAACATACTTTGCAGTGGTAACACCTGAACGTGAACCATAATTGAAAAAACTACTTACCAACCGAGAACTACCCGCATCCCTTTTCAGAAAACTAATAGGGACTTCAACTACTTTCAGTTTCTTTAACCCTGCTTGAACAATCGTGTCCTGAGTGTACGTGTGAGAGCTTATAACATTCATTTTCATAGCAGCATGCCTAGTAAAAGCTCGGTACCCAGTGGCAGAGTCTGTAATACTCACCCCACTCACATGTCGAATAACCCAAGTACCAAACTTATTCCCTACCCTTTTTGAGCGTGTCATATCCTCAATGGTTCCAGAAAACCTAGAGCCTAATACAATATCTGCCTCTCCGCATATAATAGGATCAATAAGTCTTTGCATTTCATTGGCATCATATTGCCCATCAGCATCTATATTTACAATAATATCCGCCCCCATATTCAAAGCTTCCCAAAGAGTTACTTTAAAAGTCCGAGCCAAACCTTGGTTCATACGAGAGTGAATCACTTTATCAGCACCAGCTTTTTGGGCTATTTCCACCGTGGAATCAGTTGATCCATCACTGCTCACTAACACTTCAATTTCATCTACACCTTCCAGTTTTCTAGGCAAAGAACCTATTACTTTTCCAATCGATTCCTCCTCATTAAAGGCCGGAATCGTTATTATAAGTTTCAAATTTATCTCCTACTTAAACATCCATTAACTACAAAACTAACATAAAATTAATTGAAATCACCAATTTCAAAAGTTGTGAACATAAGAAAAGCAATATAAATTTATATTTATGAGCAAAATAACTATGACATCACCACGAAATAACTATTATGTATACATAATACTCGTTTTGTTTTTAGTACTTCAATTCGTTTCTTTTAGTATCTCCTCCAATTTGGATACTAAAGAAATAAATCAGCTGAATTTGGGCAACCAAATATCAGCAGTTGAGGCATCGGACCCAACTTACTTATTGCAATTTTTTAAAATAAATACCTACTCATCTCACTTAATAAGCTATATCCCGACCGACTATATTGCGTATGGAAAATTCAGCGGTTCAATTATAAGTGCGTTAATTTTATTCATCCTTTTCAAGAGTCTACTCTCGATGGTAGGAAATAAATACGGCACCATAATTACAGGAATCATCGCCTTTAATCCGTACTTTGTATTACTGTCAAATACAGTCTACCCAGAAATATATCTGGCGCTATCACTTAGCCTGATACTTTTTTTTCTTATTCGAAATCCATTTTCCAAAAATCAATCATTATGGTTATTACCACTATTACTATCGATTTCTCTCTTAATATTTACCAATCTACATCTTATATTTTTAACTACGGCTATGTTATCCATATGGGTTCCAACGGCAAATAGAAAAAACATCTCTAAATATTCCTGGTATTTAATAACCTCAATATTAATATTCTTTGCGCTTTATATATCATGGGATTGGCTGGCAAACACAACGGTACCTTTATACGACTTCATCAACGTTAAATCTCAAAAAAACGATTTAATCATTTTCAGAGAAATTGTAAAATCCTTTGGAACCATCTTAACAATTATCTTGATATCAGCAATCTCGCTTACTGTAGGTGAATTATTCATCAAGCGTCGTCGATTTCAAGAGTGCAGTTTGTCCATAGTTTTCCTTATATCCGTATCGTTACCAATAATCCGAGCAATTTTAACCGGTCCATCAGATACCGAGACATACTCAGAATTAATGTGTGTCATACCTCCCCTAGGTTTATTAAGTTCATTTGGAATGAAGAAAATTCTCATATGGTCATCACGTAATATTAAAAATCTTGGATATTTAGGCCAAATCACTTTATGCCAGTTAAATCCGGTTTTGTTGATGATTTGGGTACTAATATTAACTTCTCCTCTATTAGTGACTTTACAAACCAGCAAAACCCTAAATATCGGTTCATATATAGGATCTCAAACTTTGGTTGCCCGTTTCCAAATTAAGGACTCTCACAAACCAATAATTGAATTATCACAGTACATAAACACAACTATTCCTTATTCGCATATTATCGCCTCAGACACGGAATCTGAGCTCATCGGACATCTTTCTGGAATCCCCATAATAAATTTATCAAAATTGGAAAATTGCAACACTTTATTTGGTGAAATCAAAAACCTTGATACTATAATACTGGTTGAAAATAATATTGATAGGTCTCTAAGAACCATTAACCTTTGCCATTCAATAAACGCAAAAGAAACCATCAAAAACCATTTAAAATCAAATTTCTTTAAAGTAACCGACGATGGCCTGCCCAAATCAATCACATTGCTGAAACGTAAATCATTCGACGACACTTCGATCTCCATTAAAGGGGTATCTCTCTCCAAAACTCATATAGATATTTATTACAAAGAAATGACTGACAATAATGACTTTGTGATGGAAACCGTAGCTTATCAAGAAGATAACTGCGAAGGCGTGCCAGAACTCTTATCAAAAACTGATCCGAAAAATAAAAAATCTATAAGTTTGAATATTGAAGCGCATCCAGAGTACCTAATAATAAATAAAGCAGGACATCTGGAGAATGCGATTCTAAGGATACGTGCATTTGATCTTAAATCAGGTTACTACGTTCAAAGCCCCTGTTTAGTCCTAGACAAGAGAACATCTTTTACCCCTCCCACGCCACTTCTTTTAGACATGAGAATCCAGTCGAACGGGGAAACTCTATTGAGTTATTTCTATGGCGGTTTGCACGGAGACAAGGTGGTATTAAAGAGATATAAAGACAAAAACTGCGAAAAATCGATTGAGAACACAGTCATTTTCCAACATGATGCCTATTTCCAGGAGTTAAAAATAGCAACTAACGACATGGATGGGGTGCCTAGATATTACAAGATATACGGACACAGAAACTACTCAGGGAAAAACCTATGGAGTTTTGGTTCTAACTGTCTGAAAGAAAATAGCAATTATGAAATAAATATAATCGGGGTTAATGAATCTGAAAATATAAACACTATATATTTTGATTCAAATATTGAAGGATCAGGAGAAGTCTTGTTGAGAAGATTTTCATCCATCGACCCATATTTTGCATGCGACCGGTCCGTGCGGGAAAATATATTTGGAAGCCTGAAATCATTACAAATATCTGATCACCTATCCACATACGACACAAATATTTGGTACCAATTATACGTGCGGCCACAAGGAAGCAATTACTACATTGCTAATTCTAAATGTATTCCATTATCAAAGGACGAACATGTCCCTTTAATCAAAAACATTACACTTATTAACGGTTCAATAAACGTGGAAGTTTTACAAGATACAAATCAAAAAGGTTCCATTTCTTTAGTGAGCTATTCATCTTTAGACTGTGCCGACTCAGGGACTATTAAATCAACGAGCCATAATAATTCATCTGCGCTAGTGGACAACTCACCTAACAGTCAAGCTCAGTTCTACGGCATCGTAGGTGACATCAACGGGAAAAAACATAAAGGACTGGACTGCATAAACATATATGATTCGAATATCATTTTAATTGAAGATTCACTCGATAAAAACAAATCACACAAAAACTCTATCAAAGTATCTGTCAATGATAACCACGAAATAAACATATCAATAACAGATAATAAAAACAATATTAGCCCCATGCCATTTCTTTTCTCATATGACTCTACCGACTGTCTAGGTGAAGCTGATATCGTTAAACTTAATCGGTCATCAAATACAAAATACACCGCAACCCTCGAAAACTTTAAACGAAATTTTAAATTCGGGATGAAAAACAGCCATTATTTTTATATGAGTGAGTGTATGAATATAAGTCCTTTACCGATCGGCCCGGCTCCAAAACCAGTCAATTTGCAGTATTTTGTGAACGGTAGTGAATATGTGAAGGTGACCTTCAATTACTACGGGAACACAGAAGACGAAATACTTATACGTTCATATTTGGACAAAAATTGTGAAAAATCTGTACTGTACTCTCATTACGTGACTAATATCGAAAATAACAAAGTTACTAGATACCTTCCAATAAAGGCCGATGCAGTGAACTACTTCAAAGTGTTTTCAACAAGAAATGTCCCAAAAAAATACACGCCAAACAATGAATGTAGCGAAGTGAATGTAAGGTAGTCGTACATCAGTGAATTTTTTCAGCTAAATGAAAGGTTTCTAGTAAATAATTCTTACATTCACCTGAAGTATATATGCCTTAACTAACATTCGGTAATTTACAAATTAACTTTGTTTACATAATAAAGATTCAATAATCCATCCATAAAAGTTACTCTGAATTGATACATAGGCATTTGATCGCAAAATTCGCAAAATTCCACAAATTGCTCAGTTGATGAGTGTTCGACTACGTATATATCTCTATCAATTTTTTGCAACTCTGAAATTATCGTATACATATCCTTATTATCAATTTTACCTAGATATGACCCATCAGAAGTATTATAAACAAAAGGAACGACAGTACGGACGCCTAGGTGAGTTTCTAAAACTCCTCTGAATTCGGGCCGATCACCCAAATAAACTATTAATGCTGCGTTTTGTAGTTTTGGTTTAACAGATTGCAACGTTTTTGCATCTAAAGAAGTAAAAACAGGTACAGGTAACTCTGATTGATTATTATTAAGGCTCACTCGATAAATATTTTCAATATGAAATGATAATTTCGAAGAGGTAACCAATATGAAAACTAAAAATGAAACAACACATAATGTTTTCACAATTGTACTTTTAGTAAAACAATATCTCAAAGTCTGAACTACAAAAAAAGCACTCACCATAAAAATTACCGGCAAACATGGAGTCACATACCTAGGGTATGGATTTAACCAACTAGAATACAAAAAATACGTTGGCAATATCCACAACAACCCAAACACCGCTATTTTTCGATTAACAATTAACAATACCAGTAGTCCCAAAAAAAACGTTTCGATACCCAGAATCATGTTTGAATCGATCGTCATCCCATAACGTTCCAAACCACCGATATCTCCGGGAACGGATTTGCTGTTATTTGACCACAAACTGGTAGCGTCAAAGGAGCGGGTATGTCCTAATTGAGTACTATTTGCTACATTGCCAGTAGATTTAATATTATGAACAAAAACTAATACCCCGCCAACCAAAACACTGATCGCATAAATTAAAACCCGTGAATAATGTTTTTGTACAAGTTTAAAATAGCTTGATATTCGACATAAAGGATAAGACTGTGAAACATATGTCGCCCATATGAATGCTATTGGCAAAATGAATAATATGGCTGGAATTCGAATCGACAGAGCATACCCAAAACACAACCCCGCAACTACATAAAAAAAGAGTCTGTCTTTTCTGAAAGCTAACAATAAAAAATATGTTGAAAACGTCAAAAACGCCGTAACAGAACCTTCTGTCATCGGGTGTATTTTCCCGGCAATAAAAAACATCGGAGACACGAACAAAAACAATGCGCTTAAAGCGCCAATCATCAATCCGTAACGTCCTCGCCGAAAAATTTCATAGGCCAATAGCCCTGTACCAAGGACAGCAATAGTATTCATAAATGGACTTAGTACAGAATATCCCTTATACCCAGCAATTTTCTTGAATGCTGCCAGCAACATTGGCAAGCCTAGTGAGTACTTAGATTGAATTTCACCGGGTGCCGTCCCTAAATGATGCGAAGGCAGGAATGATTGGGAAATATTATCGCCCAGTTCTTTATAAGCTATATCATAGACATCATCATGGTGAAAATAACTACCATTCGATATTCTTTCCGCAATTAGAACATACCCTACGGAATCATCTTTACTTGCGCTATACGAACCATTCCAAGCCATAACAAGAAAACTAATACAGGTAAGTAAAGATATCGTTAGTATTACGATTCTATGTGTATTCAACATAGCTTTAATTGTCAAAACTAATAAAAGTTAAATCTTCGAGTTAAAAGGTGGGGTTATACCCACTATCAAATCATCCGCAAATGGCATCACAGGGTCTACAACCCATTCCTTAGGAAAAACGCTAGTGAAATCTGAAATCCCATGATATTCAACATGAGGTA
>MDTE01079573.1_pt1 | contig 13452 bp, 15 predicted proteins | sample 811231 | NCBI WGS metagenome assembly MDTE01 (sample SAMN05326651, study PRJNA326480) | marine metagenome | isolation source: seawater | place: Indian Ocean: Red Sea | collected 2010
CCGCTGCCTCTTCGGCCGTGAGAAGGTCGACCGGCCAAACCGCACCGTCGCGGTCCCACTGGTCTAGCTGTTCATCGGTCAGGACTTTGGGCATGGTTGGCTCCTCCGGGATCGCAAGATCCAAAGATTAGCACAGCGATCTGAGCTGTCACCCATGAAGCCTCTACTATCAATTAGTTATTCCCGCGAAGGTGGGGATCTCGCTACAATCGGGATATGTCGTTTCACGTCTATCTCGTGACAAACTGCCGAGACGGCACGCTCTATATCGGCGTCACGAACGATCTTGCCCGTCGCATCTACGAGCTCCGCGAGAAACTAGAGAGCGGTTTAAATGAAAGGTGCAATCTGACGACGTTGGTGCTCTAAGAAGGGTCTCCGACCGCTGAGGAGGCGATCGCCTGCGAAAAAGCGATGAGGAAGTGGGATGCGCATGGTAAATACGTGTGATAGAGCGCATGAATCCTATACGGCGGGATTTATATTTAGATCTGAGTGCATCACGCGTGTTCATGTATTCGCGAGGATGACTGGGAAAGACAATGATAAGAACTCTGTGACCTGTAATTACTGACGCAAAGACTGAGTTCTTTTTTGACAAGGTCCCTAGTATTTGCCGACGCCGGTCAGGTATTCGCCGTAAGTCGCGTCCAGGGCCTCGAGGCAGACGGGATCGAAATCATCCCTTGGTTCCGGATCTTCCTGCCAGTGGCCATGCCTATCCGAGCCACGTACCAGTGTGGCCGTGGCGTTTTTCAGCAACACCTGGTGCACGTGCGGCGCGATGTAATGGATCGATATTCCGACGCGCGGGTGATCCGCATTGTTCGGGTTCGACCCGTGGACGACTGCCTCGTGGTGGATCGAAAATTCGCCGGGCTGCAGGATCACGTCGACGGCTTTGCCCTCGTCCACGTCGTGGATCGTCTGGCCCTTCATCAGCAGATTGTTGGCATCGCCAGTTTCGTCGTGGTCGTAAAGGCCCTTGTCATGGGTGCCGGGGATGAACCGCATGCACCCTGATTCCACATTCGACGGGCTAAAGGCATACCAGACGCTCAGCGTCGCGCGTTCGGAAAGTCCGTAATAAGTCGAATCCTGGTGCCAGGATACGAAGCGGGCGTCATTGGCGTTCTTGGTGAAAAAGGAAGAGCCCCAGCAAAGGATGTCCGGGCCGATGATGTCCTCGATCGCATCCAGGATGTTGTCGTTACGGATGATGTCCCACATCCAAGGGAATGGAAGGTGCGCCTTGATTTTGAACCGGTTTTGCGGTTCCTCGCCGATCTTCTTTTCCAACGCGGTATATCGGTCGAAATTCGTCTGCGCCTGGTCCGGGTCGACCGCGCGAATAGGGAAAATACATCCGTCCGAGTGCCACGCGGCGATCTGTTCTTCGGTTAGTATCTTGGGCATGCGTGGGTGCTTCCTAAAACGGTTTGGCGTCGCCGACGACGGTGGTGCGCAGCAGCAAACGGCGTTCGGTCTCTGGAAAATCGGTGCGGGCGTGCATCGAGCACCGATTGTCCCACAGCAGCAGGTCACCGATCTGCCATTCGTGTTCATAGACGAACTCGGGGCTTTCGGAATGATCGAACAGCGCGTTCAGCAGGCCGTCCGCCTGGTCCTGTTCCATGTCGATCACGCCCTCGGTCATTAGCCGGTTAACGTAGATCGCCTTTTTGCCAGTGTCGTCGTGGGTGCGGAACACGGGGTGGACCGACTCCGAAAACGCGGGCGTGCCCTTGTCATCGCCCTTTTGCACCGATCCGTAATTGTAGTGGTGAAACGCCTTTCGGCCTTCCAGCGGTTCGCGCAATTCGTCTGGCAGCGTGTCGTAGGCGGCATATCCGCTGGCAAACAGAGTGTTGCCGCCATGGGACGGGATTTCGACGGCATTCAACATGGTTGCCTTGTGCGGAACCTCGGCATGCATCATGTCGTGGTGAAACATCATCTCGCCGTCCGGCAGGGCGCCGATCGGTTCGCCGTTTTCGCGGATGTTGGAGATCAGCATGATGCCTTCGGGCAGCGCATCGTATCCCTTCGGGTGGAATTCCTTCGGTCGGGCGACCTTGCCCGGCTCGCCGAACCAGTTTGTAACATCGAGCTGACGCGCTGCGTCCAAGTGCTGGCCGCGAAACAACAGGATGATGTTGTCGAACCAGGCCCGATTGATCTCGGCGACGGTTTCTGCGCTTTGATCCTTCTTTAGGTCGATATCCTGTATTTCCGCGCCGATATGCTCGGATAGTTTTCTTATTTTCAGAGCCAATGCGTGTCTCCCTATTCGTGCAGGGGCTGTCCCTTCACCGTGCAACGGCGAAGCATCCGGCGTTCGCTTGCCGGAAAATCGGTGCGCGCGTGACACGAACACCAGTTGTCCCACATCATCAGGTCGCCCAGCCGCCATTCGTGTTCGTAGGCGATCGATGGGTCGTCCGCGAAGGCGAACAATTCGTCCAGCATTGCGCGGCTTTCGTTTTCTGCCATGTCTTCGATACGGGCGGTAATCAGCGGGTTGACGTATAACGCGCGCCGTCCGGTCACCGGGTGAGTGATGGTGACGGGCTGGATTTCGTGCTTGTACTTGGAAATGTCATCCGAGATATCGACTGTCTCGCGCGTTGCGAAATCGTATATCTGCAGCGCACGTTGCCCCTGCACGCGTTGCTTCATGTCGTCCGACAGCTTGTCGTAAGCGGCGTACATATTGGCGAACTGCGTATTGCCGCCGGTCGACGGCAGCTCGATCGCATACAGGAACGTCCCCTTGTGAGGGGCAGTGTCGTAGCACATGTCATGGTGGAACCACATTTCCCCGTCGGGCAGGGAACCTATGTACTTGCCGTCTTTCTTTACGTTCGACACCAGCATGATCGATGCATTGTAATCCGCGCCTTCCGGCCGTCGTTCGGCGGGCCGCGACCGGACGCCGACATCCCCGAAGTGTTCGGCAAAAACAATCTGCCTGTCGGTGTCGATATCCTGATCTCGGAACAGTAGGACGATGTGTTCGTGCCAGGCGTCGGTGATCGCGGCGACGGTGTCCGCGTCTAGTGGCTGCGACAGATCGACACCTTGGATCTCCGCGCCCAATGCGTCGGACAGTGGACGGATATCGAAGTGTTGTTTCGTTTTTGTCATTCGGCAGCTACTTCGTTCACAACGGGCGGTTCGCCCATCATTACCGGGTGTTCGTCCTTGATCGTCAGGCGGCGAAGCTTGCGCCTTTCGGTTTCCGGGAAATCGGTGCGCGCGTGGATGCTGCAGCGGTTATCCCACATCACCAGATCGCCCGGACGCCAGACATGTTCGTACTGAAATTTCTCCTGCGCCTGGTGTTCGAACAGGAATTCCAGCAGTTCGCGGCTCTCGTCTTCGGGCAGGCCCTCTATTTCCTCGGTCATTAGTTCGCTGACATAAAGGGCGGTCCGGCCTGTGACGGGGTGTTTTCTAAACACCGGTTGCGCCCACCAGCGGCCGTTTTCGCGGTCGAACTTTACTTCTTTGGTTACCGCGCCGTATTCAAAAACCTGAATCGCCCTGCGGCTGGCCAGTTTCGATTTCACGTCGTCGGGCAGGGTTTCCGCCGCCCGATAGCAGTTAGCGAATTTGGTATTGCCCCCGTGCGACGGAATCTCCATCGCGTACAGCGTCGTTGCCTTGTCTGGGTGCTCGCGGTACGGCGTGTCGGAATGGAACATCATTTCGCCGTCGGGCAGGGAGCCGATGGGCTTGCCGTTTTTACGGATGTTCGACACCAGCATCACGCTCGGCCCTAGTTCCGCCGCCTCGTTGCGGATCGCGTTGGGGCGTTCGTGGCGCGCGATCTCGCCGAAGCAGGATGCAAAGGCGGTGTGCGCGTCGAGATCAAGGTCCTGATTGCGGAAGAGCAGAACGATATGGTCGTACCACGCCTGTTCGATCGCGGAGACGGTCGCGTCATCCGGTTTTACAGACAGGTCGACGCCACATAATTCCGCGCCGATGGCGCCCGACAGCGGTACGATTTCCATCACTTTGATCCGCTTGGTTTTCTATTACATCGATATCTCACTATAGACGATCAGGCTTTTCCCTGCACACGGTTTGTAAAGTAAGCCAGCTTATTGTAAGTTGGCTTATGAAAATTGTAGAGTATAAGGAAACGCCCGTGAACGCCGTAAATCCGAAAACGCCGGCCCCCGATCGGCAGACCCAGATCGACCCGGTCGGTTACCTGATCGGCGACGTATCGCGCATGATCCGCACCGTTTACGACCGCCGGGTTGAACCCTTGGGGCTGACGCGGGCGCAGTGGCGGGTGATGACGCGGCTGAACCGGCTGGAAAACTGCACCCAGACTGAACTGGCAACCGATCTCGAAATCGAAAAACCGACCCTCGGTAAGCTAATCGAGCGGCTGGAGGCCAAGGGTTGGGTCGAACGCCGCCCTGATGCGAAAGACGCGCGTTCCAAGATCGTCTGTCTGACGCCTGTGGCGCAGCCGGTATTGCAGGAAATGCACAGCGAGGCGGAGAAGGTCGTCGCTGGCATTTTTGCTGGTGTCAGCGCCGAGGATGCGGCGCATCTTCACGGCATGCTGGATCATATCAAAGGCAATCTCGCTGCCATGCTCGAAGAACCGCAGCCGGTGGAGGCCTGATCATGCGTCTCAGATCCCGACGCGCGTTTTTGCGCTTTGTCCTTCTGTTCGTGTTGCCGGCCGTCGCGCTAGTGGTGGGCGGTCACTACTGGGTCAAGAGCACCCGCTACGTTTCAACCGAAAATGCCTATATCAAGGCGCATCACCTGGCGATCAGTGCCGATATTGACGGTCGCGCGGTTCGCGTGTTGGTGCGGGAAAATGACCGAGTCAAGAGAGGTGATCTGCTGTTCGAACTCGATCCCGAAAAGCACAAGATTGATATTTCGAAAGCCGACGCCGAACTGAGCGGCATCCGCAACACGTTGGATGCGCTGCGCGCGGAATACCGAACGGCCGAGGCCGAACTGCGCGACGCGGAGCAGGGAGCTGAATATTACCGGCGCGTCTTCCAGCGTCAGCGACAGCTAATTGAGCGTGGCGTTGCATCACGCGCAAAATACGAAGAAGCGGAGCGCAATCTGAACCAGGCAAGGCAGGCGACGCGGACGATTGGCCAGAAGATCCAGCAGGTCCGTGCCAAGCTTGGCGGTCAGCTGGAAATTCCCGCCGAGAAGCATCCGATGTTCCTAGAGGTCATGGCCCGCCGACAGCAGGCGGCGCTGAACTTGCGGCGAACGCGCATCGTCGCACCGGCCGATGGTATAGTCGGTAAGGTATCGCTGCAGGCCGGCGAATACGTCGAGGAGGGCAAGGCCGTCCTCCCGATAGTGCAGGCTGGTGAGAATTGGATTGAAGCCAATCTGAAGGAAACCCAACTGACCCACGTCCGACCCGGCCAGTCGGCGCGGATCGTCATCGACGCCTATCCCGATCGCGAATGGACCGCAAAAGTGACCTCCATCAGTCCATCGACCGGTGCCGAGCTGTCGGTGCTGCCGCCGCAGAACGCCAGCGGCAACTGGGTCAAGGTGGTGCAGCGCGTGCCGGTGCGGCTGGAACTGGATGCCTCGCATGACGTGCTGCCGCTGCGCGCCGGCATGACTGTGTCCGTGTCCATCGATACCGAGCGCGACCAGTCGCTGTTCCGCATGATGAATTCCGCTCTGGCCGACATCGCCGGAAAATGAACCGGAATTCCGTCTCCCGACACGCGGATCGCATCCCTAAAAGATGACTTCCCTGACCGCGTCCGGCGAACGCACCGAGGCGTTCCAGCGGAATATGATCACCGCGTCGGTGATGATGGCGACCACGGTTGTCATCATCGACATGACCATCGCGACCATCGCGCTGCCGCATATGCAGGGGGGGTTGAGCGCTAGCCAGGACCAGGTGTCCTGGGTGATGACCACCTATTTCATGATGCAGGCGATCACTATGTCGGCGACCGGTTGGCTGGCCGGGCGTTTCGGGCGCAAGCATCTATATATACTGTCGCTGGTAGGATTTGCCGTCTGTTCGGTATTATCGGGCAACGCGACGTCGATCGAGGAGATCATGATCTATCGAGGCCTGCAGGGCATGTTTTCGGCCCCCGTGGTGCCGATCAGCCAGGCGCTGATGCTTGATTCCTATCCGCGCGAACGCCACGCCCAAGCAATGTCGATCTGGGGAATCGGCGTGATGTTTGCACCCGTGATGGGGCCTGTGATCGTGGGCTGGCTGACCGATGAATACAGCTGGCGCTGGGTGTTCTATGTCTCGATGCCGTTTTCGCTGCTCGGTATCCTGGGCGCGATCTTCTTTATCCGCGAGACGCCCAAGAACTTTGAACGCAAGTTCGACTGGTTCGGGTTCTCCGCGCTCGCTATTGCGCTGGCGGCAACACAGTTCCTGCTCGATCGTGGCGAAAGCGAGGGCTGGTTCGATTCCGACCTGATCATCACCACCGGAGTGATAGTCGCACTGGCCTTCTATCTATTCGTAGCCCACAGTGCGACGACCAAGAATCCGTTCATCAGCCTGGGGATCCTGAAGGACCGCAACTATATGCTGGGCCTACTGTTCATGTTCTTGCTCGGCGTGCTGGTGCTGTCGATGAACGTGATCATGCCGCTGTTCCTGCAGAACGCCCGCGGCTATCCGATCCTGACCGCCGCGCTGGTGATGATGCCACGCGGGCTGGGATCGCTATTCGGGCTGGTATTGGCGGGGCAGTTGAGTGGAAAAATGGACCCGCGCCTGCAGATCGCCATCGGCTTCGCGTCGACCGCTTATTCAGCCTGGTTATTTTCAACGTTCACGACCGATGTGGGTCTGTGGGCGTTTATCTTCGCCGCGTTTTTCAACGGCATTGGTATCGGGTTGATATTCGTGCCGCTGACGGCGGTATCGTTCTGGACGCTTCCAGTGGATCTTCGGACCGAGGCTTCTACGTTTACTAGCCTGTTCCGCAATTACGGTAGTGGCATTGGGGTGTCGATCGTTATCAGCGTGTTGTCGCGGACGCAGTCGACAAGTCACGCCTACCTCGCCGAACGTACGAATCCCTATAATGAGGTTATGAAGGAACCACACTTGCCCCTGCAATGGGACATCTTCACGGCCGAAGGGCTGCGCTTGCTTGATGCCGAGGTCACGCGCCAAGCGATGGCCATTGGGTTCCTGAACGACTTCAAGCTTATTTTCATCGGCGCAATGATCTCGGTGCCGCTGGTCATGCTGCTGTCGCGTCCCAAGGGGTCGGAAACCGTGTAATCGCCGTCCGCATGCCCGCTTTCGCCGTTCGTCCACCGTTGCTATAGCTCCGCCATGGCCCTGCAGAACAAATCCCGACTTCGGAATACACTGAAAAAACTCAACCGCCTCGCTCCCGTTGATGAGGACCCGCGACCCAGTGCGCAAGAAGCGCTCGATTTCCTCTCGATGATGGCGGGAGAAAAACCGGTGATGCTGCTGGGCCGCGGATACAACGAACAGATCTGGATAAAGGGTGTGCTGCAGATCGCCTCCGACGCGAAGTTGCAGATCGTCGAGGGACCGTTCTGGGACGCTAGCGCCGATGCCGGTGCCGGCGCGGATTTGCCGGACTGGTATTTCGATCATACCCGCGCCGCGTTTGCCGAACATCGCGCCTGGTACATCTGCCGTGCCCGCGCAGTGGCCGACGAAGTCGCCGTGATATGTGAGACCGCCGCGATCACCGTGGCGCAGGAAGCCCGGTTGCTGAACTACCCAGAATGCTGCGTCCGTGCCCACTACGGACGCGCCGCGGAATACCAAGGCATCTGGCTGGATCTGTTGCGCCGCAAGGCGGGTGGTGACGATGCCAGCGCCATGGTATTGCTGTCCGGGAACGAGCCACTGGAACCGGAAACTGACGAAGATTTGAACCGGCTGGAGGCCGCCATGAAGACCATCCCGGTGCCGTTCACCAGCATCAATGCCTGCGACGCCTGTCTCGACGGCGGCCCCAACGCGCCGGCCAACATCAAGTCGCTGGAAGGTCGCAAACTGGCGGGGGAGATAGACGAGGGGCTGGTGCGGGCGCTGGGTTAACCACCGGCGCTTTCGTACCTGACCTCGATCACTTCGATATCCACGTCACCGTCGGGCGTGCGCAGGCTCACCACGTCGCCTTCGGAAGCTTTAATCAGGGCGCGGGCGACAGGGGAGATCCAGCTGATCTTGTTTTCCTCGATCCGCGCTTCGTCGATGCCGACAATGCGGACGGTCTTTTCTCTGCCGTACTGGTCCTCGTAAGTCACGGTGGCGCCGAAATAGATGCGCTCGGTGTCCGTCTGTTTGGCCGGGTCCACCACTTCGGCACTTTCCAGCCGTTTGATTAGGTGGCGGATGCGGCCGTCGATCTCGCGCAGGCGCTTCTTGCCGTAGAAATAGTCGCCGTTTTCAGAACGGTCGCTATTGCCCGCAGCCCAAGATACGACCTCGACCACCTTGGGCCGTTCTTCCCGACGCAGATGGCGCAGTTCGGCCTGAAGGGCGGAGAAGCCCTCCGGGGTGATGTAATTCTTTCGTTGCTGCTGCAACTTGGCGGTCCCTGTTTACGGCGGTTCCGGCCCTTTCCCCTCCCTGGTCACCCATTAGGATGATCCTATTGGTGGCCGGGGGGCTGAGGGCACGAAGTGCCCCAAGGCCGGCGCGATATCTGCGGCAGCAGATTATGCTATGCTGACAAAATGATCCGGATAAACGATACGCTGACCATCGGCGAGGAAGAAATCGAAGAGTATTTCATCCGCGCCGGCGGGCCGGGCGGGCAGAAAGTCAACAAGGTGGCCACTGCGGTACAACTGCGCTTCGATGCGCGGCGCTCGCCATCACTGCCGAACTATGTGCGTCGCCGCCTCGAAACCATCGCTGGCAACAAGCTGACCAAGAATGGCGAGATTGTGATAACCGCCAACAGTCAGCGCACCCAAGACGCGAACCGGCGCGATGCGTTGCACCGTCTGATCACGATGATTGACGAAGCGGCACAACGTCCCAAATTCCGCGTCGCGACGAAACCGGGCAAGGCTGCCCGCAAGCGCCGGACCGACACAAAAACACGGCGTGGCCAAATCAAGAAATTGCGCAGCCACCGAATCGGACATGACGGGTGACCACTACCGAAAACACCGACGGCGACACTGAGAGCCGAGACCACGAATTTGGCGGGCTTCTGGCGGCTTCCGGCGTGCCGGTGTCCGATGCCGAGACAGCGGAGCTACGCAGAGCGTTCGACACGCTGTGCAACCTTGCGGCGCGGGTGCGGACACCCGGGCGGGACTGGACCGTCAAGCCGATGCCGTCCTTCGCCGCGACGCCACGCGACGGCGAGGCCGACATATGACGGCGCCGTTTCCGCCGACCATCGCCGAAGCTGCGGCAGGACTGGCCGCCGGAGATCTGACGGCCGCCGGTCTGACGGAATTGTGCCTCGCCCGGATCGAGGCGCTTGACGGTTTAGTAAACGCTTATCACAAGGTCCTGAAGGACGAGGCGCTGGCTTCAGCAGCAGCCTCCGACGCTCGCCGCGCCGCCGGAAAAGATGTTGGGCCCCTCGATGGTATTCCTCTTGCCGTAAAGGATGTTATTCAAGTTGAGAACCATGCCTGCACGGCCAATTCCCGGGTGTTGCAGGATAATATCGCGGATACCGATGCGGGTGTGATTGCCTGCCTCCGGGCGGCCGGCGCAGTCATCCTCGGCATTGTGGATACTTACGAGTTCGCGTTCGGCGGGCGCCCTACCCATGACGCGCTGTTTCCACCGGCCTGCAATCCATGGGACGTCACCAGGTCGACCGGCGGCTCGTCCTCCGGCTGTGGGGCCGCCGTTGCGGCGGGCTTGTGCCTAGGTGCTGTAGGCTCGGACGCCGGCGGTTCGATCCGCAGCCCAGCGGCATTGTGCGGTACGGCCGGAATCAAACCGACTATTGGCCGGGTGCCTACGTCCGGCGTCGTGCCGCTAACCTTTTCCCTCGATACCGTCGGCCCACTGGCGCAGACAGCGGAAGACTGCGCACTGATGCTGCAAGCGATGGCGGGATATGACCCCACCGACCAGCTTTCGGCAGATATGCCGGTGCCGGACTATGCGAACGCACTGACCAACCGGCTGGACGGATTGACGGTCGGTATCGCGCGTGGCTTCTACCGAGACGACTATGACACCCCGGCTGATATCGCCGGCACCTACGACGTGATGGGGAAGGTGTTCGAAGGGCTCGGTGCAAAGGTAATCGACACCGAGCTACCGCCGCTGATGGATTTCCATGCCGTGGGGCGTCTGATACTGCCGTCGGAAGCTTATGCCATCCACGAGGAAACACTACAGACCCGCTGGACTGAGTTCGGCCCGCTGGCGCGCAATCGAATGATGCTGGGCGCACTGGTTCGGTCGTCGGATTACCTGCAGGCCCAGAGACGTCGCCGCGAACTTGCCCACGCGGTCGATGCCGTATTCGAGGATTGCGACGCGTTGGTCGCGCCCGCCATGCTGACCCCTGCCGGGCCCATGGATTCTGACGAGGTGTTTCCATTCCTCGCCGCGCCCATGATCAACGTGCCTTTTAATCTGACCGACCATCCGGCGGTATCGGTTCGCTGCGGTTTCCAGGACAGCGGCATGCCGGTAGGCGCCCAGATCGTCGCGCGGCGCTGGAAAGAGGCCGGTGCATTACGCGTGGCGCATGCGTATGAGCAGGCGGCGGGCTGGCGCGACGCGCGGGCGGCGGTCGGGTAATTAATTAAGCAATCATCCCCGCGATCGCGGGAATCTCTTTGTTACGTATTCCGGGGCCGGGAGATCCCCGCGTGCGCGGCGACGCTGCCCCCGGCAGGCATTACTCAGCCGCCACTTTCTCGGCGCCGAAGCCCAGATGTTTCAACTTTGGAATGACCTCTTCGGCGAACAGGCGAAGGTTCTTCTCTGTCAGCTCTTTGGACAGGGTGCCGAATTGCAGCATCGGGGCGATATTCCCGAAGCCCATTTCCTTCTGGTATTCCTCCAGCTTGGTGGCCACAGTTTCAGCGCTGCCGCAAAGGAACATGCCGTTATCGATCAGGGTGTCGCAGTCGAGGTAATTCTGGCGCACCTTGTATTTGCCTTCTATCACCGCCTTGTAGCTGGCAAGCGACGAATAACCCGGCGGTAGTTTGTACTGCGTCGGCGAGGCGATGAACTTGTTAAACAGGCTTTCGATGTGGGGCGCGGCTTCCTTGCGCGCGATCTCATCGGTTTCAGCCACATATGCTGGCATAGCCCAACCAAGCTGTTCGGGCGGGCATTCATAACCATAGACCTCGCACTGGTCGCGATAGGCTTTCAGGTTCTTGCGGACCGACGCCACCGGGCTGAAGGTGATGACGTAGGTGTATTTGCGGTCCGGATGGGCGGCAAACTCAACCGTTTCAGTCGAACCCTGCGACGGGATCCAGACCGGCGGACGCGGGGACTGATACGGCCGCGGCCACAGATTCACATACTGGTAGTGATAATGCTTTCCGAAGAATTCGAACGGCCCTGGTTCCGACCAGGCGCGGACGATCAGGTCGTGAGCTTCGCGGAAGCGTTCGAGGCTGAAACCGGGATTGGTCATCGATGCATGATATTCGCAGCCGATGCCGCGGACGAACCCGGCGATGAAGCGGCCTTCCATCAGGTTGTCGATCATCGCGAATTCTTCCGCGATTACCAGCGGGTTGTCGACGATGGGCAGTGCCCGACCGATCACCCCTATCGAGGCTTTTTTGAGACGTCGCGATAGCGCGCCGGCGAGCACGTTGGGCGACGGCATCATGCCATAGGCTGTTTGATGATGTTCGTTGACGCAAACACCGTCGAATCCAAGCGTATCGGCCAGTTCCAACTCGTCCAAATAGCGGTGATATAGCTTCGCGCCCTTCTTCGGGTCGTAATATGTGTTGGGCAGGTTTATCCAGGACGACTTGTTAGTCTCCAGGTAGTCAGGATCGATGTCCTGGTAGGGCATCAAGTGAAAGAAATAGAATTTCATGCTGCGGCTCCATTCGTATGGGCGGTCACGACGGCAATAAAGTCGTCCAGTTTTTCCTGCTGCGGTAGGTGTCCGCATTCGGGCACGATGGTCAGGCTCGAACCGGGGATAAGCTTTTGCATCGCCTCCCCGTAGGCGGGCGGGAAGATTTTGTCGGAATCGCCCCACAGGATAGACGTCGGAACGTCGATCCGGTGCAGCCATTTCTGCAGTTCCGGGTTATAGAACCGGGGATGCCACGCCATCTTAGCGGTCGAAAAGTGGTTCTTCAGGGAAATGTCAGCGTCTTCTTCCGACGGCTGTTTGGCGAGCCGCGCCTCGGCGAATTTCGGGTCGTAGAATGTATTGAACACCCGCTCGTTATCGTCCCAAAGGAAGATATCACCTTTCGGCACGCCATCGACATGAATGCCTGCAGCAGAAACCAGTGTCAGCGTTTCGATTTTAGCCGTCGACCGCACCGCGATTTCGAGGGCCAACCAACCGCCAAGCGAATTGCCGACCAGGTGAACCTTTTCCGCATCTAGCGATTTCAGGAATTCGAGATAGAAGTAGGCAAGATCACCCATGCCATCCAGCCAGTCCGGCGTATCCGATCGTCCCCATCCCGGGTGGCTGGGAACGATAACCGAATAATGCTCCGCCAGGCGGTCCATATATGGCATCCAGTTATGGGCGCCCCCCGCTCCGTGCAGAAATACCAGCGGCGGTCCGTCACCGCCTCTCAGTACTTCTATTTCGCATCCTGCGATGGTCGTCTGTTCGGAGGAATGCTCCGCCATTTCCCGTCCTGCCTCGTTATCGGTCTAATTGTTTAAGTATCTTACTATTAAAGGCCTGCCCGTCCATAGGCCTGATGGCCGTGCAACCGAAATTTAGGGATCTCGGGGAATCTGCCGGCCCGTATGAAAATTGACGTGCCGAGAAACCCTATGACCTACAACGGCTCCGCCGGTTCAGATAAGAACGCCGAGTTTGTCCAGCAGCTGGAGGCCGAGTTCCGCGATCTTGCGTTCGATCTGCTGTCGAAGGCAGAAGCGTCTCTCGAAGAAGTCCGCAAAGCTGGCGAGCTGGTTGGGACCAAGAGCGACAGCATCTGTCGCAGGGCGTACTACCTGTAGGGCTCGCGGCGGACTGCGGCTACAGCCTGAACGGTGTCGTCGCGTAACGGGCCGAGGATCAACTCGCCAATGAGAAGGTTCTGAACGAAAAGAATTTGGCGACATCCAGACATTCGTCGACGCCCTTGGCGGTCCGATCGGTGCCACGCAGTCTTGGAACTGCAGGCCTGCGGCTACCGCGTAACCCGTGAGGTTACCCCGTTCAAGACGATCGAGATCGCGTCCATGACCAAACCCTCCCTAGTGATTGTTAACGGCGTGCTTTACATGCTACCCGG
>MDTE01140651.1_pt1 | contig 13452 bp, 11 predicted proteins | sample 811231 | NCBI WGS metagenome assembly MDTE01 (sample SAMN05326651, study PRJNA326480) | marine metagenome | isolation source: seawater | place: Indian Ocean: Red Sea | collected 2010
CCACCTTGAGCCCCTTGCCATCGCAGGGGGCAGAAAAAGCTGAGATGGCTCAAAGCTGACCCAAAATCGCTCGTTTTAACGATTGCTAAGTTGGGGGCCGCAGACCCTCCTCCACAGAAAAGGACTGGAAACTTGCTGTATCATCCCTTTGAATCCTACTTAGTGAACATTATCATTGTGGGTGCAGGAGAGGTGGGAAAGCACCTGGCAGAAAGCCTCTCTACCCAATTGCATAACATCACCGTCATTGAGCGTGAAGAACCCTCTGCAGAGGATCTTGACGAAAGCCTCGACGCCAGCGTCATTTGTGGCAACGGAGCTTCTGCCACCGTGCTGGCTGAAGCCAATGCGAGTGAGTGTGACCTTTTTCTCGCCCTTACCAGCCGCGACTACACCAATCTGGTGGCAGCCTCCATTGCCAAATCCATGGGTGCCTCAAAAACCGTAGCTCGCGTCCACGCCGGGGTTCAGCGTGAGGAGTGGTTATTTGACTTCAGGGCACAATTCGGCATCGATTACTTGTTCAGCACCGAGCGATTGGCTGCCGTGGAACTGGTTAAATTTGTGAGGAATCCTGAAGGCCTTTTAGTCGAAGAAATTGCTCGAGGAAGGATTGAACTGCATCAATACAAAGTCTCCCCGGAAAGCACTGCAATCGGTGTGCCTATTTATAAACTCAAGCTTCCAGACCGGGTTCGGGTAGCCTGCATTTATCGCGATGGCGATAATCACATCCCTGGGGGGGAGGATTACCTGATGGCTGGGGATCTGGTGACACTATCCGGGGAACCTGCCTTGCTAGACCAAATGGTGACCACGTTGGATCCCCGAGCAAGGAGAAAAAAAGATCTTAAGGCAGTGATTTTTGGGGGAGGGGAGTATGCTTTTGCGGTGGCTCAAATGCTGGAGGCTTATGGTGTCCAAGTGCGTATCATGGAAAAGCGCGAACAGGAATGCCGCAGACTTTCTGCACTCCTACAGGATTCGGTCATCATCCATGGGGATGCCACCTCTTTGCAGCAGCTCAAGGAAGAGCAGGTCAATGAAGCGGATTTTTTCATCGCAGTCAGTCCGGACGATGAAGATAACGTGATGGCCTGTTTGCAGGCTAAAAGCATTGGCAGCGAATATTGCCTCACATTGATCCACCGAGCAGATTACGCGGACGCCATTTATCGTAATCGTCAACGATTGGGGCTATTGGCTGCGGTCAGCCCTCGCCTTGCTGCCAACCGAGATCTTCTTCGTTTCATGGATACGGGGAAGTATCACAAAGTTTCCGAACTTCAAGGGGGCGTTGAAGTGATCCAATGTAGCGTTAAATTGAGAACAAAATTGGTGGATCAAAAGGTGGCAGACATCAAGTGGCCCAAAGGATCGGCATTGGTGGCACTGTTGCGCGATCAAATTGCTTTTGTGCCCAACGGAGAGGATCTGTTGCAGGCCGAGGATACGGTCTATGCCATCGTGACCCATGAAGGCCGCAAGCCATTGGTGAAAATGTTTTCTCGCTGATGAACTTCCGTCTTCTCAGCAAAATCATTGGTCTTCTTCTTTTGTTTCTTGGGCTTACTCAAGCCATCTGTTTGGGTTATGCGTATCGATTTGACGCTCGGCATGATCAACTCGATTCGGTAGAGGGTTTAAGCATTTCGGTCGGAATCAACCTCGGCGCCTGTCTGCTTTTCCTTTGGATGGGGCGAGGCTCTGGTCGGGAGGTGCTCAGGAAAGAAGCCATCGCCATCGTAGGTTCCAGTTGGCTTATTTGTGCCTTGTTTGGATCGCTTCCCTATATGTTCAGCGAACCCAAGATGGGATTTTGCGATGCGTTTTTTGAATCCATGTCCGGATTCACAACAACGGGGGCATCGATCATTGATGATTTGAAGGTTTTTCCCCAAGGCATTCTTTTATGGAGATGCCTGACACAGTGGCTAGGAGGCATGGGGATTCTGGTGCTTTTTGTAGCGGTTCTGTCCTATTTGGGAGCCGGCAGCAAAGCCCTTTTTCGGCATGAGTCTTCGGCGAAAGAGGGAGGTGGCCTTCAAGCTCGTATTCACAATGTCGCGATACGGTTGTGGCAAATTTATCTTTTTTTCAGCCTATTGCTTTTTTTGGGGTTCCTAGCTTTTGGTATGCCCGTTTTCGATGCAGTATGTCATACCTTTACAACCATTTCCACGGGGGGGTTCAGTCCTCACAATAGCGGTTTAGGGTATTACAATAATGCCTTCATTGAAATCTGGGCGATGGTCTTTATGGTGATAGGCGGTGTGAGCTTCATGCTGTATGCATGGTTGTTGCGTGGTCGGTTTGATCGATGGAAAAAAGAGGAGGAAACAAAATATTTTATTGGACTGCTGGTCCTTTCGATCCTGCTGCTTTCCTTCTATAACGCGAGTGTTTCAGGGGACCTTTCTCTCAAGCAGTCCTTTCGCCACACTTCTTTTCAGGTGGTATCCTTGATGACAAGCTCAGGCTTTGTGATTGATGATTACGATCAATGGCCACCTTTCACCATAATGTTTTTAGTGGGGCTGATGCTTTTTGGAGGCTGTGCCGGGTCGACCACAGGGGGGATCAAGGTAAGCCGCTGGATCGTTTTTTTCAGAACAGTTCGTCGCGAATTAAATGAGAGTTTCAGGCCCAAGGTGATTCGCTATGTAGGCCTGAACGGCAACAATATTGATGAAGAGGTTCAGCAGCAAACCATGTTCTTTATCGCGATTTCGGCCGTGCTTATCGGTATTTGTGCGCTGATTTTGAGTGCTCTTGAGCCAGGATTGGATGTGTTTACCTGTTTGTCTGGCTCGATCGCGATGCTCATGAACATCGGCCCAGCTCTTGGAGATTTGGGACCCACCGAGACCTATGCCTCACTGCATCCATGGACAAAGGTGTTCCTGGCTATTTTGATGGCGGTAGGGAGGCTGGAAATTTTTGCCATACTGGTTCTCTTTTTCCCTTCGCTCTGGCGAACCTACTGACGCCTTCTACGGCTCTCCCACCTACAATGTTTTTCGGGGCTGAGGAAAAGCCTCAGGTCACAAATTTCCCGGGGTTCAAAATACCCTTTGGATCCAGAGCCTTTTTGAGGGTCCGATGCAGCTGGTAGGCCTCGCCTCCGACTGCTTGGTCAAACCAAGGTTTTTTCGCAAGGCCGATTCCGTGCTCTCCGGTGATGGAGCCTTGCCATTGTATAATTTTGGAAAACAGGGCATCGAGCATCGCTTCACCTCGTACCTCTTGATCACGACATGTCCGATCGATCATGACATTGACGTGAATATTCCCATCGCCTGCATGGCCGAAACATGCCACGGGAATGTGATATTTCTTCTGAAGCTTTTCAGCAAATTGAAACAGTGCCACTAATCTGCCTCTGGGAACCACGATGTCTTCATTGAGTTTGGTGAGCCCCGTATCCCGTAGTGCGTAGGAAAATTCCCGTCGAATGCGCCAGATGGCCTCACATCCTTCGTTTCCAAGGCCTTGATGAATGAATTTTGGGCGAAACTCTCCGATGAGTTTTTTCAAGGCGCGTAGGTCCGAGCGGACCGATGCGGGTTGACCATCGAGTTCGAGAATGAGATGAGCCTGGCAGCCGTGAAACATTTTTGAGCCGGTGCGTTTCGTGGCAGCCTCCAGGGTGAATCGATCGGCTATTTCAAGCGCACTGGGCAAAAAACCTGCTTTGAACACCCGTCCTAGAATGGACGCAGCCGTGGTCGTGCTGTCGATGCCAACCGACAGGGCGGCTCTGTAAGGAGGAAGAGGCAGGCATTTGAGTGTTGCTTGCGTGACGATTCCCAGTAGACCCTCGGAGCCCACAAAGATTCTGTGGAGATCGAACCCTGTTTTGTTCTTGTGGGTGCGTCCCCCCAGCTGAAGCAGCTTACCGTCAGCCAGGACCACTTCCAAGCCCAGCACGTAATCACGCGTGACACCGTATTTCAGGCATCGAGGTCCCCCTGCGTTGGTTGCGATGTTGCCCCCCAGACTACAATCCATTCTGCTGGCTGGATCGGGGGGATAAAAAAGCCCGTGAGCTTCGGCTTCTTCCTGGAAAGCCGCTGTTTTGACTCCGGGTTGCACCACAGCTACGAAGTCCGCACTTGAGATCTCGAGGATTCGGTTCATTTTGTCCAACGACAAGGCGATTCCTCCTTGGATGGGAACACACCCTCCCACGTAGCCATGGCCTGCTCCTCTGGCGGTGACCGGAATTTGGTGTCGATGTGCGAATTGGAGAATTTTAACGACTGAGGCCGTGGTTCTTGGAAGGGCCACTACTTCGGGCAAGGAGCTGGCAAACCATTTATCTCCTGCATGGGCCTCCAGAGTGGCTCCATCCCATTTGAGTTCTCCTCGTTTGAGGATGGCTGCCAGGGCTTGAACCTTCTTTTGACTTATTCCCATGAGCGATCCGGTGAATCCTCTTCAGGCGGGTGGTTGAGCAAGCCATCCACGAGTGCGCGGGCTTCCTCTTCCTCGGCAGCTGGGACCTGAATCCGGATACCACCCGTCGCCAAGGAGCCGCCTTCTGTGCTGAGGGCTGCCAGTTCACCCAGGACGGTTGCTTGGAAACCCGCAGTTCGAAGTCTTGCTGTGATCATTTGTGCCTCCATGGCGTGGAAGGACTTGAAAATCGTTTTTAACTGCACCATGCCATTATCAACGCGGTAAACGGAGGCCGCCACCCAGTCGATTTGCCATTTTACCGGCCATTTTGCCACCCATCTTACCCATCATCTTCTGCATCTTGCCCATTTTGCGCATCATTTTCTGCATCTGACCAAATCGCTGAAGCAAGTTGTTGAGTTCAGCCACACGTACACCGCTGCCATTTGCAATGCGCTGCCTGCGCCTGCCATTGAGGATTTGTGGACGCTGCCGCTCTTGAGGCGTCATGGCACAAATCATGGCTTCCATTCTGCGGAACTCCTTCTCTTGCTTGGACAAATCGGCACCTCCGATCATGTCGCTGCCTCCCGGTAACATTTTGACGATCGATTCCAAAGGGCCCATGCGTTTCATCTGCCTGAGCTGATCGAGAAAATCGTCTAGGGTGAATACCCCTTTCCGCATCTTCTCCTCAAGCTTCTTGGCTTCGTCGACATCGACGTTTTCTGCCGCTTTTTCGACCAGACTGACGACGTCGCCCATTCCCAGAATGCGGGTCGCCATGCGCTCGGGGTGAAAGGGCTCGAAGTCCTCGAGTTTTTCCCCGGCCCCGGCAAATTTAATCGGTTTTTGAGTGACCGACTTCATGCTCAGGGCCGCACCTCCGCGTGCATCACCATCTAGCTTGGTTAAAATCGAACCGCTGATGGAGAGGGCCTCATCAAAGTGAGAGGCCACATTGACTGCCTCTTGGCCGGTTGCCGCATCCAACACCAAAAGGATCTCCTGAGGGCTGATTTTGTTTTTCAGCTGAACCAGTTCCTCGACCAGAACTTCGTCGATTTGAAGTCTTCCCGCAGTATCGTAAATAAGGACGTCGCAGCCCTGCTCGGCGGCATGGGATTGTGCCTTTTGCGCAATGACCAGCACGTCCTTTTCCCCTCGACAAACCAAGGTGGGTATCTCGAGTTGTTTGCCAAGGGTTTCGAGTTGATCCATGGCCGCAGGACGATACACATCAGCAGCCACCAGCATGGGCTTCCTACCTTGCTTGGTCAGCCATTTGGCCAACTTGCCACTGGAAGTGGTTTTTCCGGCACCGTGGAGACCCACCATCATGATACTCGATGGCTTGGGGTCAATTTCCAGGGAAGCATGCGTGGATCCGAGCAACTCAACCAATGCATCGTTGATGATCTTGATGACCTGTTGACCCGGGTGGATGCTTTGGATGACCTTCTGTCCGATCGCCTTCTCCTTGACATCTTCAATGAACTGTTTGGCCACCTTGAAGTTCACGTCGGCATCCAATAAAGCCATGCGAACTTCCCTCAGGGAGTCCGATACATTGGATTCACTGATTTTCCCCAAACCTCTGAGGTTCTTGAAAACACCCTGTAATTTTCCCGACAACGACTCGAACATGGTCTCAAGCTAAGGGATCGTTGTCGGGGTGACAAGCTGACAACCCACGATCCCTTGCAAATTTTGGACTTTTCTCTCGGTGGGCAATCCTTAGGTTGAAATAATCTTCGCGCATGGCTCGATACCTTATTTCATACCGGCAGATCCTTGGTGCAGGGATGATGCTTTGGACTTCGGTGGGGAATCTCCTCAGCGACCCAGGCGAAGTGAGCTTTTCCCGCCATATTTTGCCGATCCTTTCCGATCATTGTTTTCAATGTCATGGTCCAGACCCGGCTCATCGTAAGGGAGGTTTGCGCCTGGATCTGCGTGAGGAAGTCTTGGGTGATGGTGCCAGCGATCCGGTTGTCATCCCCGGTGATCCTCAGAACAGTCTGCTCTTGCAGCGTATCCGGTCCGTCGATCCTGATGAGGTTATGCCTCCTGAAAAGGCGCACAAACCATTGAGTGAGGATCAAAAACAATTGTTGGAACGGTGGGTTGCTCAAGGGGCAGCCTGGGAAAAACATTGGGCCTTCATGGTTCCCAGGCGTCCGGATATCCCAAAATCTGCATCGCATCCTGTGGACTTTTTTATTCGGAAAAGGTTGGGTCAAGAGGGGTTGACCCTGTCGCCTCAAGCTTCGATCCGAACGCTTCTGAGACGGGTGAGTTTTGACCTCATTGGCTTACCTCATTTGGAAAGGGCTAACCAAGAACCACCCAAGGAGCTCCGTTCTGATTTTTGGGAGAGACACGTCGACCGCTTGTTGGAGTCACCACATTTTGGTGAAAGGATGGCCATGTGGTGGCTGGATGCCTCGCGCTATGCGGACACCGACGGGTTTCAGTTGGATGCCATCCGAAGCAATTGGGCATGGCGAGATTGGGTGATCCAAGCCTTCAATCAGAACATGCCGTTTGATGAATTCACTCGCTTGCAGTTTGCAGGTGATTTGATGCCCGGGGCGACGCCTGAGACGATTTTGGCCACCTGTTTTCATCGCAATCACATGACCAATGGGGAAGGGGGGCGAGATCCGGAAGAATCGCGGGTAGATTACGTCATTGATCGGGTCAACACCATGGGAACCCTCTGGATGGGACTCACCCTAGGGTGTGCCCAGTGCCATTCTCACAAGTTTGACCCCGTCAGCCACGCTGAGTACTACCAACTCTCAGCGTATTTCAACAACATTGACGAATCAGGTGCAGCTGGTAACAAGGCACACCCTTACCTTGATTTTGAATCACCGCTGGCAAAGGCACACTGGCGGGCTTCCGCCTATTCCCTGCAAAAGGCCCAAGAACGTTTGGAACGTCGCGAAAAGCTTGCCAAAGATCGATTTGGTCCCTGGCTGGATGCGATCATCCAGCAACCAAAGGAAAGATTTCAGCCATGGATCAAGGTGATACCCACAGGCCTTGAGAGCCAGCATGGGACCACATTGGAGAGTGACGTGTCCGGGGAAATCACAGCCAAAGGGATCAATCCGTACCACGAAGATTACCGGGTGATCTGGCAACCGACGCAGGCCCGAATCACAGGGGTCCGTCTGAAAGTCTTCAAGGACGCTCACCATGGAAATGGGCGCTATGGTCGAGGTGTCAGCGGTGAGTTCATTCTCACCAATGCCAAGTTGTTCCGTCGTGAAAGAGGAAGGCAGTTGTTACACGAAATACCGCTTTCCGAAGCCATTGCGGATTTTGAAGCTAAACCAAAGGCTGGTGAACGTTACGGGAAAGTTCGGGATACGCTGGATGACGATCCAAGGAATGGTTGGACCACTCACGATGATCCAGAGAGCTCTTTTCGCGAGGCCATATTCGTTTTGAGAGATCCTCTCACCCTGAAGTCGAATGAAGAGCTGGTATGGGTGATGATGCATCGCTCCACTCTGGGGGATGCCAATGTTGGTAAATTTGCCCTTTTAACGACGACTCAGGCAGGTCAGGCGCTTCGTTCTCTTGAGCCCAGCCCGGTGGAACAATTCATCGAGCTCGCACCCGCTCAAAGTGAGGCGATTCCTCCAACCCTCAGAAAAGATCTTTATCAACAATTTCTTGCGGGAGACTCCCTATATCAGCAGGAGAAACGTGTTTATGACCAATTCGCCTCCCACCACCGGGAAATGCAAGCGGGGCACAAGATTCAAAAAGTCATGGTGTTGGGTGAGAGGAGTGAACCTCGTCAAGCCCATGTGCTCTTGCGAGGCGTGTGGGATCAGAAAGGGCAGCCAGTGGAACCCGATGTGCCTTCGGTTCTCCAAAGGGAAGGATCCATGATCCCCCAAAACCGGCTGGAGCTGGCAGATTGGCTTGTCTCGGGCCACCATCCCCTCACGGCAAGGGTGCTGGTAAATCATTTGTGGCAGTTGATATTTGGCGCAGGGTTGGTGCGCACTCCAGAAGACTTCGGGCTTCAGGGGGAGCCTCCAACACATCCCGATCTGCTGGATTGGTTGGCCGTCGAGTTGATGGAAAGTGGTTGGAATATCAAGCACATCCTTCGCGTGATGGTCACCAGCGAAACCTATCGCCAGAAAAGCCATCTCACGCAAACGATGCTGGAGATGGATCCGAGTAACCGCTGGTGGTCTCACGCCACCCGACGTCGCCTGCCCAGCTGGATGATTCATGATGCCATTCTTCACAGCTCTGGTTTGATGCATGCATCCCTCGGCGGACCTCCGGTGAGACCGTATCAACCCGAGGGGGTTTGGCAGGACATTTTTATGGGACGCCTGACCTATGAGCCAAGTCCGGGTGCATCCCGCTATCGAAGGATGATTTACGCCTTTTGGAGAAGGTCCAGTTCGCCCGCTTTTCTCTTTGATCAGGCCCAACGCCGCATATGCGAAGTCCGGCAGCGATTGACCAACACACCTCTTCAAGCACTCACACTGCTCAATGATGAGAGTGTTCTGGAGGCTTCCCAATTCTTATCGGCTCAGTGTCTGAGAAATTACGCGACCAGGGAGGGGATTGAGTGGATGGCTGTGCGCATTCTGGGCCGCCCCCTTGCAGATGAGGAGTGGACCCTGATTCACCAGCAATATCAGGATGTGCACGATGCATTCAGCCAGCGTCCCTACGATGCCAAGGCCTATATCACAATCGGTCAACAGCTCCCTGACCGTTCACTGGATCCTGCTGACCACGCGGCGCTCATGTGGGTTGCCAACATGTTGTATAATCTTGATGAGGCCATGACTCATGAATGATACGAACTCTTTGACTGAAACGCTCGGGCTGGATGTCACTCGCCGATACTTTCTGGGGAAAGGTGCCGGGTTGGGGCTTGGTGCCATTGCCTTGTCCATGATGCGACAGCAGATAAAGGCTCAGGATCATGGCGGGACTCATTCACATCCGGCGGTGGGAGTCATACCCGCACGTGCCAAGCGTATCATCTTTCTGACCCAGTCGGGTGGTCCTTCTCAAATCGAACTCTATGACCACAAGCCCGGCTTGAGTCGCTGGGCCGGAAAGGAGCTCCCCCCGAGCGTGCGGCAGGGACAACGGTTGACCACCATGACCGCCAATCAAAAGCAATTGATCATGCCTGCCCGAACGACTTTTGAACGATGTGGGCAGAGCGGAGCGACCATTGGTGAGTGGATGCCTCATCTGAAAAAGGTGGCTGATGAGCTGTGCTTTATCAAATCCATGACTACTCAGGAGATCAATCACGCGCCTGCCATGACACACTTTCTAACTGGGCACCAAATTCCCGGAAGGCCCAGTTTTGGAGGGTGGGTCAGTTATGGGCTAGGTAGTGAACAAAAGGACTTGCCGTCGTTCATGGTCTTGCTTTCCAAAATGAGACGACCCACTGATCAGCCCCTTTACGATTACTATTGGGGCAGCGGGTTCCTACCCTCCAGGCATCAAGGCGTCAAGTTGCGCAATGCTGGGGATCCCGTCCTCTATCTTAAGGATCCTGATGGTTTGGATCGCTCATCCCGTCGAAAAATGTTGGATGCCTTGATGGCTTTGAACCAAAGGCGGCAAATGGAAACAGGGGATCCTGAGATAGCAACCCGCATTCGCCAGTACGAAATGGCCTATCGCATGCAAAGCAGTATTCCCGATTTGACCGATCTGAGCGATGAACCGGAGTCGGTCTTTGATCTCTATGGGCCGGATGCCAGGAGGCCAGGGAGTTATGCCGCAAATTGCATTCTGGCTCGCCGATTGGCCGAAAGAGGGGTTCGTTTCATACAACTTTTTCATCCCGACTGGGATCATCACAGCCGTTTGAGTTCATGGTGTGTTGCCCGTTGTCATGATACGGATCAAGCCAGTGCTGCCTTGATTACGGACCTGAAGCAACGGGGTATGCTGGACGACACGCTGGTCGTCTGGGGTGGAGAATTTGGCCGAGGTGTCGCGGGTCAGGGTGATTGGAATAGCCCGGAAGGAGGTCGAGACCATCACCCTAGATGCTTCACCATGTGGCTTGCGGGTGGAGGGGTCCAGCCGGGTATGACCTGGGGAGCCACCGATGATTTCAGCTACAACGTGGCTCAGGATCCGGTCCACGTGAAGGACTTACACGCGACCTTGCTCCATTTGCTGGGAGTGGATCACGAACGGTTTACCTACCGCTACCAAGGGCTCGATTTCAGGCTGACTGGGGTGGAAAGCTCGAAAATCATTCATCCCATCCTTGCATGAACCAAGGTGATGGTTGGCCGCGATGCATCCTGTAGTGGATAGTAAAGGCGATCATGATAGGCTCTTGCACATCGTTCAAATCTCATCGTATGTATTGCTCTGTTGGAAGCTACTGTAGTATTTGTTCGCTCATTCCATGAAATCTTCACTCGTCACCATCCATCGAATCATTCAGCAGGTCACTTTTATGGCAGCCTTGAGCTGTCTTGTTCTGCCGAGTGTGGAGGGCTCTCCCATCAAGGTATTTGTCTTGGTAGGACAATCCAACATGCAGGGGCATGCTCATGAGCGCACGCTTGGCGCTCTTTTGGAAGACCCGTTGACGGCACCTATTCTCGGAAAGGTTCGGAATGCCCAGGGAGCCGCCATCAGCTTGGATCGTGTTTGGGTGTCCTCGCTTTCCTCGGGCGGTCTCCTCAAGGGCTCACTTCGCATTGGATTTGGGGCTTCAGATGAAAAAATAGGTCCAGAACTTGGCTTTGGAGTGCGCATGTCCGAGGCTCTCAACCAACCCATTGTTTTGATCAAGGCAGCTTGGGGGGGGAAGAGCCTTCATACCGATTTTCGCCCCCCGGGATCAGGCCCTTATCGCTTTAATGAGACCCAAATCCAACAATTGAAAAAACAAGGAAAGGATGTGGAGGAAGCGCAAAGCATACGATCTGAGGCGAGTGGCGTTTTTTACCGTCAATTCATGGATCATGTGCATCAAAGCATGAACCTTCTCAAAGAAGAGTCTCCATTTGGGGCTGACAAGGAATACACTCTTTCAGGTCTCATATGGTTCCAGGGATGGAATGACATGGTCGATCGTGGTGTTTATCCTCAGCGGGGACAGCCAGGAGGCTATGATGATTATTCAAGACTCCTTGAGCAGTGGATTCGAGATGTTCGACAGGATTTGAATGCCCCTCTCCTTCCCATTGTGATCGGGGTCATGGGCGCCGGCGGGCCCGTTGCCTCGTATCGAGAAGATCAACAGCGCTACTCAGCCATTCATCAATCTTTCAGGGATGCGATGGCAGCCCCTGCCCAGCTTGCTTCTTTCAAACCCACGGTGAAGGCTGTTTTGACTGAAAATTGCTGGGACATGGAGCTCACAGAACTGAGGTATCGGGAACGCTTCATGAACCAGGAAATTCAGGCACGGCTTAAAAGTGTTGATGCTCGCCAGCTGGGAAAGGACGAAAAGGACGCCCTTAGGCTTGAAATCCGACAAAAGAACTTTTCGCAGGAGCAATGGGATACCCTTCAGTCGGGCGTTTCCAATGCTGAGTATCACTATCTGGGGTCGGCCAAAATCATGGTACGAATCGGGGTTTCTTTTGCGCAGGCCATGCTGTCCATGCTCTAAAAAAGGTTACCGATGGAGCTCTCTCCATAGAGTGGAATCCAAAAGAAGTTCGACAACCTTCAGCACTTACAGCCGCTCTCGCTTGGAAGCGTATTTGCCGTTCCTTCTTTGTCGAGTGCGCTGCATCTCAACAGAAAGGGCACTGTTGTGATTGGTGCGAGACAAGTACATCCCCACCAGCTTGGAACGATTCAGCCCTTCGGATGACTGCGCAGAAGCCCTCGTATCCATCAGAAACTAGAGTAATTTTCTTATCATGTCCTGAAGCTATCATGGTGGGGCAAGCAGATCGATCCTTATTTGTGACTCAAACCCTACCCAAACATGTGAAAATTGCTCTCGCTGTGAAAACAAATCGCCTCTTGATGTTTTTGCCAAGGAATTATCAGGACCATAACTCACCGTGGCATTGATTTTGCTAAGGTAAGGCAGGTCTTTGCGACCTCTTACCTCATACGCATGAACCTTTTCGGTCTGTATCTCTTTGCGGCGTTTACGACAGTCGTTTTGTTCGTCGGTTGGGAAATTCGTCGCCATGCTTTACGTCAGCGATGGAGGCAACCAAGGACTGTGGAATCGACGGTGACATTCGAAAATGAGGAACCTTCCCCTGAGCCTTCTTCCGGAAAGGCAGGGACCAGCTCTCTCTCCTGGTTTCATATTGCCCCACAACGCAAGAAAGGCCAGTGGGTTCAGGTCAAGGGTTGGTTGGATGTGGATACGCCTTTTTTCTTGCAAATGGAGGCCTGCGATCACCAAAGCCTTAAGGTATGCATGCTTCAGTGTGGCAGCCAGGCAGCTCAAATCGACGCAAGCCCAAATGGTCTGATGAAGCTTCTTCCGGGCATGTTCGCCCTTATCCAACGCGATGAGAAGGGGCATTACATGTTGGTTGCAGGGGCCAGCCACACTCCATTGGAAAGAGACTTTTTCGAACAGCAAGATGCCATCTGTGCCATCGAGAACCACTTTCCTAAACGGCATTCCCCAGATTTAAGATTATTTTATCGCTTTGAGCCCCCAACCTTTGAGTTTTGTGATCCTCATTGCGAACGCTTGCCCGAAGTTTCTTCGCTGGAAGGAGACACTTTAGTGTCTCATGTCTGAGCGGTGAGCATTCAGATAAGCTGGGTGAACATGCCGTCTTTGAGCTTTGGCTCAAACCAAGTACTCTTGGGGGGCATGATGCCGTCTGCGTCTGCGATGGCCATCAAATCGACGATACTGGTGGGGTGCATGGAAAACGCAATGGCGTAATCTTCGCTATCCACCATCTTTTCCAAAGCGCTCAGTCCTCGGATACCTCCGACAAAACTGATACGCTGGCTTTTGCGTGGATCCTCGATACCGAGCAAAGGGTCCAGGACATGGTCTTGGAGAAGCGATACGTC
>MDTE01039822.1_pt1 | contig 13451 bp, 12 predicted proteins | sample 811231 | NCBI WGS metagenome assembly MDTE01 (sample SAMN05326651, study PRJNA326480) | marine metagenome | isolation source: seawater | place: Indian Ocean: Red Sea | collected 2010
AACTAGGTGCGGAAATCTATTCGGAGGCGGAGATTTAAACTTTAATCGGCTGATACCAGGAACAATCCGTTCAATCTATAATCATATTTCTCCAGAAATCCGATCGGACGGAAAGTCCACCCGAGACTATATATATGTTAAGGATGCTGTTAGTGCATACACTGCGTTAGCTGCTAGCTTATCAACATCAGACTCTATTCGAGGACAAGCCTTCAACGTCTCATACGAATCTCCGATGTCGGCTATTGATGTGGTCACTACTATATTGACCTTAACAGATCGGTCTAATTTAAACCCAAGAATCCTAGATCAAGCTACTAACGAAATTCCACATCAATTTCTTAACTCCAAAAAGTTCCGCACAATACTAAAATGGGCACCCGATTACACATTTGAATCTGCCATGCGTGAAACATTGATGTGGTACAAGTCTTTCTTTGAGGGCCAGATAACAAATGATACATGATGTAATGATCCAACCGCTGAGGCGGATTCCGGACGAACGAGGCACTATTATGCATATGCTTAAAAATAGTGATCCTTGGTTCGATACATTCGGGGAAATATATTTCTCGACTATTTATCCAGGAGTAGTAAAGGGATGGCATATCCATCATAGGATGACACTGAACTATTGTGTGATAGTCGGAAGCATTAAGCTAGTACTTTATGACGATAGATCAGAATCTCCCACTCGAGGCGAAGTGAATGAGATTTACATCGGCACTGAAAACTATAACCTCGTGAAAATACCACCCTTAATATGGAATGGATTCAAAGGAATTGGTTCAAACACGGCCATTCTTGCGAACTGCTCGAGTGAACCGCATGACCCCACAGAGATTGATAGGCTGGACCCTTTTGACAATCAAATACCGTACTCATGGGATATAAAACACGGTTAATGAAACAGGCAAGAAAATTACTGATCACAGGCGGATTGGGATATGTTGGAGGTAGAATTGCAAGCCATTTAGAGAAAGTATCTCCAGTCTCAATCAGAATCATGACTCATCGTAGTAACAATACACCCCCAGATTGGGCTAGAAAGTTTGAAATCTGCTACGGTGATATGGAAGATACAGATACTCTTGTATCAGCAGTTAGAGACATGGATGCAGTAATCCATTTAGCAGCTTTAAATGAACTCGAATCACAAGATAATCATATAAAAGCGCTATATGTAAACGGTGTCGGTACCAACAAGCTACTAGAAGCCTGCTTATCAATGCAAGTCAAACAATTTATATATTTCTCCACGTTCCATGTATACGGTCCATCCTCAACACAGCCTATCTCTGAAAATAGCCCTACGCGGCCAGTTCATCCATATGCATTCACCCATCGTATAGCTGAAGATTATGTTAACTGGTATAGTCGAACATCTGACATAAACACACTAATACTCCGATTATCAAACGGATACGGTTACCCAATGACAGCTGACGTCAATAGGTGGTCACTTGTTTTCAATGACTTGTGTAACCAAGCTATTAACCAAAAAAATATTTCTCTTAAATCGTCAGGGCGACAACACCGAGACTTTATATCCTTACAAAATGTCGCCAGAGCAGTAGAACATTTTCTATTTGCTGAAAACGTCACTTGGGGCGATGGGTTATTCAATTTAGGTGGTAATTGCTCTCTATCAATCTCAGAAGTAGCTAGTATCATAGCTCAAGAATATAGCTTTCATTACGGAATTGACCTCCCAATAACTCTGGGCTCGCCAGATATCAACGAAACATCAGACAAAGTCTCATATAATATTGATAAATTACTTAAGACAGGGTTTACCCTAATAGACAATATGAAAGAAGAAATCCACAGAACGTTCGAGATATGCAACCTCAAGAATGAGAAAAAATAGAAATAGTAGTGTCATGCCACTGACATATACAGTTGTAATTCCTACATACAATCAAGCAGATTATCTCCGAGAAGCTCTCCGCACTGTTTTAAACCAAACATTCGAGGACTTCGAGATCATTGTGGTTGACAACTATTCTCAAGATCACACTTTAGAAGTCATTGAACAGATTACCGACACGCGATTAAGAACAATTAAATTTAAGAATGACGGGGTTATAGCAGCATCGCGAAACGTAGGCATTAACGAGTCTAATGGAATTTACATCGCTTTCTTAGATTCCGATGATCTGTGGTCACCAACAAAACTCTCAACGATCTACAAAGCTATACAAGCTGAACCCCAGCACTGCGTGTACACCCATGACTATCAGATCGTCACACCTAACAAACTACGAAAATACGTAACCTCGCGACCAAACCCTAAATCCAAATTGGATTTATGCAATTATTTATTGATGAAAGGAAACACCTTATCCACATCTGCAACTATAGTCCGACGAGATGCTTTGTCCCGTACAGGTGGCTTTTCAGAATCTCCCGATTTAATCACTGTAGAAGATTATGATTTGTGGATGAAATTATCTAAATGCTGCACATTTAAATTTCTGAATGAAAACTTGGGATCAGTTTTGCGTCACCCTACTAACGCCTCAGCCAATGTTGAACTACACCTCCAAAATACGAAACATGTGTTCAACATACATATAAGTCTATTAAAACAAGATCAATATATTAGTGTATCAAAAGAAGCCTGGAGACTCGCAGATATAACTTACGGTGCCGGAAGACAATATTACCACCAAAACAAATTAAAGTTAGCAGTAAGATCATACATTCAGGCAATAAAAATATACCCACTTCACCTAAAAACATACGCCGGGATAGTGGCACTTTTACCAAAATTGCTTAGTAATCCCTATCGATGTAAAACTACTTCATAAACTCAGTTGCCACTACTGTCGATATTCCGAATAAATCGAATATAACGGTCGGCATATATCAATTAATACTGTTATAAGATAGATTTGTAAGTCACGGTTACTTATAATCAATAGCGATTTGTTTTTACAACCAAGTAGAAACTGGGTTCGGCTTATTAATGAAGGTTCTACACGTAACAGCCAGTATGTCAGCCACTTGGGGTGGTCCCTCTAGAGTCATAGCAGACCTGGCGGCAACAATGTCACGTAAAGGTGTGAACACTTCCGTTTTCGCGTCTAAAGGATACAGAGTAGGCAGGGACATCATTGAAACCAACCAGTTGGATATAACTTTATTCCAAACAGATTGGTTCTCCTATTTCTGGACAGGTCATGCTCGCAGATTGTCTGAAGATATACGAAATGCCGTTAACGATTGCGATATAGTTCACATTCATGAGCTTTGGCATTATCCTCATTTCGCGGCATACCGAGCAGCTATTCAAGCTAATAAACCGTACTGTATAACCATTCACGGCCACATGAACCCTTGGGCATTGCGCAATAAACGTATTAGAAAAACCCTATACATGAGAGCCTTCCAAAAGAGGAGCCTACAAAACGCAAACACAATCCATGCTATGAATCAAGAAGAATATCAATATATACGGGATCAAGGTCTCACAAACAATGTGAGAATAATCCCTAATGGAGTTTTCATAGAACAATTCTGTGGACATTCCTACAGTACACTTGATCCGAATATATATCCGAACGGATCAGGGGATAATATAATCTTATTCCTTGGGCGTATTCATCCTGTCAAAGGATTAGAGTTATTAGTAAAGAGCTTTAGCGAAATAATTATATCAAACCCAGATGTACACCTTGTCATAGCTGGACCCTACGAGAAAAGTTACAAATCTCATCTCGAACGTATATTGGCCATGAACGGATCCCTCAATAATTGCACCTTCACTGGTATGCTCAACGAAAAAGAAAAATTAGCATGGCTACACCGAGCAAATATTTTTGTTCTACCCTCATATTCAGAAGGCATGAGTGTTTCAACGCTTGAAGCTATGGCATCAAAGGTTCCAGTTATAATTACTGACCATTGTCAACTGCCTGATGTAAGTTCTCATAACGCAGGACTAATTGTATCTACCAAAGTTTCTGATATCACCAAAAGCATCAAATATTTGATAGATAATCCTAATGAACGGCAATCGATGGGACTCAATGGTCACCAATTGGTGAAAAATAAGTATACTTGGGACGTAATCAGTGACAATTATCTCAACATGTATGAGGACATTCTAGCCTGATGCCTAATCCCAGACACGATAACGGAATTATATTGGGAATTAACGCTTATCATGGTGATTCATCAGCTTGTATCTTAAAAAACGGCCAAATGATAGCTGGTATAGAAGAAGAACGTCTACGACGTATTAAACATTGGGCCGGATTCCCATCAGAAGCAATAAAATATTGCCTATCAGAAACAGAAATCGAGCTACGTCACGTAGACCACATCGCATTTTCTAGAAATCCAATGTCACAGATGCACAAAAAGATATGGTTTGCACTCAAGAAACGTCCCAGCCTATCGCTAGTCAAAGACAGACTCGCAAATATGGCCCGAATACGATCAGGGAAACTGCGATTATCCGAAGAGTTTGGTGTAGATCCTAGAGCTATACAAGCGAAAGTACATTCAATAGAACATCATCTTAGCCATAGCGCAAGTGCTTTTTTAGTGTCCCCTTTTGAGAAGGCCGCAGTTGTATCAATTGATGCATTTGGAGACTTCAAAAGCACATTAATCAGCGTAGGAGAGGGGCATAAAATAAAGCCCTTTAATTCAGTAGGATTTCCTCATTCATTAGGGTTGTTATATACCGCTGTAACACAATTCTTAGGCTTCCCTTATTACGGCGATGAATACAAAGTTATGGGATTAGCTTCATACGGCGATCCAGTGTACATTGAAGAACTAAGAAGAATGATAAAGCCCAAACCTAAAGGGAGGTTCGAGCTCAACATAGACTATTTTCTCCATGCTACGGACGGCGTGAAAATGTCTTGGAACAATTGTGCACCCGAAATAGATACAGCGTTCTCGCCACACATGGAATTAAGGCTAGGACCAGCGAGACGTCCAGACGAACCGGTGACGCAAAAACATAAAGACATAGCATCATCATTACAACGGGTTATGGAGGAGATATATTTCCACGTACTAAATTATGCTCAAACAGCAACAAACCTCAAGAAATTGTCACTCGCTGGCGGGGTAGCCTTCAATAGCGTGGCTAACGGTAAGATATACGACCATACCGAGTTTAATGATATATACATACAATCAGCAGCCGGAGATGCAGGAACGTCACTCGGAGCGGCTATTTATGTACACAACACCACAATACATGAGCCGAAGAGATTCGTGATGAACAGCTCTTATTGGGGTCCCTCGTATAGTGACGAAATAATAAAGAAACACCTTGACCAAAATGATCTTCAATATTTTACAACTTCCGAGGACGAAGTCATTGCCTATACAGCTAGCGCCATATCAGAAGGCAAAATCGTGGGTTGGTTCCAAGGTAGAGCAGAGTGGGGTCCTAGAGCATTAGGCAATCGGAGCATATTATGTGACCCACGCCGCCAAGATATGAAAGAAATCTTAAATCAACGGATTAAGCGCAGAGAAGACTTTAGACCTTTCGCACCGTCGATACTATTAGAAGCTACAGATGAATATTTTGAAAAATCACATCCTGATCCATTCATGCTAAAAGTATACTCAATTAAGCAATCCAAAAGGAATATCATTCCAGCTGTCACCCACATTGATGGCAGCGGACGCCTGCAGACTGTGAATAAAAACGATAATCCACGATATTGGAAACTTCTAAAAGCATTTGAAAAAATCACTGGTGTACCTGTGTTGCTCAATACATCTTTCAACGAAAACGAACCTATGGTATGTAATCCAGAAGAAGCGATTAGATGTTTCGTGCGTGCTAACATAGATATACTGGTGCTAGGCAATCATATAGTAATGAGACAAAATACGACTGAAAACAAACTAGAGACGCCTGATCCGCAAGAAGGAAAGTTATGACAGAGAGAGTATTGGTTACAGGAGCCGGAGGGTTCATAGGACACCATCTGGTTAAATATCTAATTGACAAGGGATACTGGGTTCGAGCAGTAGACATCAAACAGCCTGAATACGAAACAAGCCATGCAGACGAATTTTTAGTTCTAGATTTAAGAAGACGTGACAACTGCCTAATCGCTACTCAGAATATAGACCATGTGTACAATCTTGCAGCCGATATGGGTGGCATTGGATACATTACAGCATACCTAGCAGACATATCTAGAAATAATATATTGATCAACACGCACATGCTTGAAGCATCGCATCTCAATGAAGTTTCGAAATATTTCTATTCCTCGTCAGCGTGTATATACCCAATGTATCTTCAGACAGGTGAAGATACAACTCCTCTGAAAGAGGACGATGCTTACCCCGCGGATGCAGAAGAAGGATATGGGTGGGAAAAATTATTCGCCGAGAAACTCTGCCAATATTATCACCATGATTTTGGTATGGAGACAAGAGTTGCCAGGTTTCACAACGTATACGGACCTCTAGGAACCTATGACGGCGGTAAAGAAAAAGCGCCTGCAGCAATATGTCGAAAAGTAGCTTTAGCCAAAGATGGCAGTGAAATAGAAGTCTGGGGGGACGGTCAGCAAACAAGATCTTTCATGTATATTGATGACTGTGTCGAAGGCATATTCAGAATAATGCAATCCGATGTCAGCAAGCCGCTCAACCTAGGCATGGACATAATGATAAGTGTAGACGGGCTAGTCGATTTAATATCCGACATAGCTGGAAAATCTATTGGCAAGCAGCATGACCTGACTAAACCACAGGGAGTACGAGGGCGTAACAGCGATAACTCCTTGCTAAGAACCCTCTTAGAATGGGAGCCGACTATATCCTTAAGGCAAGGATTAGAAATAACATACTCATGGATATCCCAGCAGATTGCAAACCAACCTGCAAAACGCAATTAGATCTAATGAACCCCTTAACCAGATGCTTATGCCCTCAAAAACTATTTTAGTAATTAACCAATACTACCGCCCAGATGTTGCATCATCTGGGCAGTTACTTTCAGAGCTATGTGAATTCCTCTACTCAGAGGGTATTAATGTTCATGTTGTAACAGGTCAACCAAGCTACACTACAGACGCATCACCAGTCTTAAGTGACGAGATGTTGAATGGAGTACAAATACACAGAGTACGCATGGGCAGTTCAACAGGTAAGACTAATCTTAGAATTCGTTGCATAGGATACTTCAGATTTATGTCGGGAGCGTGGTATTTATCCAAGAAAGTTTCTAGAATCAATCATCCCGACGCTGTAATAACCTTATCAAACCCCCCAATTGTTGGTCTAATAGGCAGAATGATTTCGAAAAAACATAAAGTACCTTATATTTACGTGCTATATGATATTCACCCAGACATACTGACAACGACTAATTGGATACGGCTTCCAAACACCGTGATAAAACTTTGGCATCTTATAAATTCTATAATATTTAAATCTGCCACAAAAATAATAGTCCCGTCCCATACAATGAAGAACACTCTCGTACATTTCAAATCGCTTGATGAGCAAAAAATTACCGTTATACCAAATTGGGCTCGTCCAGAAATAAAAGTATCCGATGTTTCATACACAATCAGATCAAAGTTCAACATACCTCAAGATCACATACTAATACTTTACGCTGGAAACATTGGTATTATGCAACAGTTAGACCCAATAATTGATACGGCTTACAATTTGTTGGGAAAACCGATACACTTCCTGTTCTTGGGAGAGGGAGAGAATAAGTCTGACTTAATTGAGAAAGCAAACAAATTACAGTTATCAAATATCACGTTCTTATCCTACCAGCCTGAAAGAGATTTCGCTCAAATAGTTAAGGAATCAGATGCCTGTATCGTCAGTTTGCAAGCAAGACTTGATTCCTATTCCGCACCCTCTAGAGCCTACACCTTTTTGTCAGCCGGAACCCCATTGATAACGCTTATGTCTGAAAAATCAGAATTAGCGGGGCTTGTTAAAGATAACTCTTGTGGCTGGAACGCAACAAATACTGATCAATTGACCAATCTATTACAAAATCTATTAAATACTCCCGAAGAATATAGCATTCGAGGACAGAATGCAGAGAAATTGTACCAAACTAGATTTGCTCAAAAGATCATTATGAATCAATATCTAAATGAAATCGCCAACGAACTTTAGGACACCACAGCATATGCATGAAGTATAGATACAAAAGACCTCTAGATATCGCAATCATACTAGTATCGCACTGTTTACCGCCATTGACTGTGGTCTGGGCATTGCTATGGCTGTTTATACCCTTAGCAATATGGCTACAAGACCGAGGGCCTATATTTTATAGCCAATCCCGAATTGGCAAAAACGGAAAGATTTTTATTATCCGTAAATTTCGCACTATGATCCCAAATGCCGAATCTGACACAGGGGCGGTTTGGAGTCAAACCGATGATCCACGAATCACAAAAGTTGGCAAAATACTCCGATGGACTGCACTCGATGAACTTCCCCAATTATGGAATATTATTAGAGGAGACATGACACTTGTAGGACCTAGAGCAGAGCGTCCTGAATTACACAACAAGTTTGCATTGGAGATACCTGAATTTGCGAGAAGGTTAGAAGTGAGGCCTGGCCTCACTGGATTAGCACAGATCAACGGACCCTACGACCTTCCACCAGAAGATAAAATACACTATGACATCGAATATATTTCTAAAATGGACCTGTGGTTAGATATTCGAATCATACTGCTATCCATATGGTATACGCTTAGAGGTAGATGGGCTCATCCAGATAACCCCACGCTTTAAATGAAAATGCAACATATAACACATCATTAGATATTCTATCGGGACTTTCATTGAGCACTATACTAATCAGATATGTAACATGCTTTTTCTCAAAACAAATGCAAAACTTATAACCACAAGTCATATCTTAGAGTTATTATGGATATCCGCTGCTCTATTGATACCAATAGTTTGTGTGAAGCAATACTTTCTAGTATCTGAATCCGATATATCACACGCGCAATTACCGAAAGTAGCCTTGCTCAGAACTATAGCGGCCGCGATGCTATTAGTCGGAATATATCAAATTAGAAGTATTTCTATTGACCCATCCCCTAAACAGATCACATTCGCAATTTTAAGGTATATCAAATCATCTAGTGAAAGCTGGATAGTTGTATCTGTATCGGTATTTGTGCTGTCAACTGTCGTTACCACCTTATTATCAACAAACCTGAAAGTTAGTCTAATAGGTCTCATACCTGGCCAAGATAGCTACTCATCATACAACACGGTCTGTTACCTAATAATATTTACAACCATAGCTATGAATTTGAGAACAAAACCCCAATTCTACAGACTTGCCTGCACTGTAGTGGGAATGGGAGTAATAATCAGTATATTCGGGATCTTCCAGCATTTTGGAGTAAATATACTCGGTTTCTTACCTGGGAATCCAGTGCCAGATTATTCACGAGCATCATTAACCACAGGAAACCCAGTTACAGCTGGGTCACTATTATTGATGCCTATATCGGTAACTTTCATATGCTCTCTATTTCATATACATAACGCTCATTTGGAATTAGGTATATGCCAGACGTTAATTCTAAGAACTTTGTATTGGGTAATAATCTTATCCGTACAGATATCCGCTCTTCTGTTTACATTAAGTAGAGGCCCATGGATTGCTACGGCAACCTCGGCTGTTCTATTCATATCATGCCTAGTTATTTTTCGAAAATTACGACTCGCAGTTATATTTATCACTATATTATCAGCCGCTCTATTGGTAGCTGTATGCGTAAATAACATACCTGTCCCCTATGCTAATGAAAGTTCATCTTCAAAAGTAATAGAGAGAGTCATAGATATTAAAACTCAGATGACTACAGGTGGTTTAAACCAAAGACTTACTTTATGGACTAGTTCGGCCGATCTAATATTGCACCGACCTTGGTTCCAAGCTGAGAGCTTACCATTAAGCCAAATTAGACATATCATCGGATATGGTCCTGCAACTTTCGCCTATGTATTCAATTTGAATAGCCTACCAAGTTCATACGGTGGAATGCCTCTTGAGGCTCACCATGCTCACAACTACTTTATACATCAAGCAGTTTCGCAAGGGATCTTGGGATTCATCAGTTCAATAGGACTACTTGCTGCCCCGATTTTAATGTCCTTATATCTGCTTATATTTAGGCGTGACACTAATACAGATCGACATATATTACTATTGTCGGGAATATTTGCTCTATTCTCTGGGCGACTCGCAGACCAAATGGTTAGCTTAGCAGTTGTATCAGACCTATCAATCTTCTGGATACTCATTGCCATGACTGTGACAGGGATCAGACTTTTCTACAGAAACGTAACACTTACTACGACCCCTATTTCACCAAGAATCATCAGACCATGTTCACAGAATCCGTATAGAGTGTTTTCACTTGTTTCATTTGCGCTAATAATCATTATTATTACAAGCATATACGCTATAAAATACCCAATAGCTGGCCTCTGGGCGGGTGAAAGCCGCTATTTATATGAATCTGGTGACTTAAACAAGTCTTTGTCACAGATTGATACAGCAATAGCTTGGGCACCTGACGTACCATACTATTATTACTATAAAGGTCTAGTGTTAAGGGAATTTATAAACCGGCCAGAGATTTCAACTCATGAAGATTGCAATAATCGTTCAAGCCATGTTATCGAAAATGAAGCATACCACTTATGCCTGGCGGAAGCCCTGTACTCAACACTATATACCGGAATGCAAATAAGCCCATTCTGGTATCATGCAACTCTTGAATTTGCTAATGTAGCTAAGCAATTTGGCCAACATGAGGATTCCCTAAGAGCATTTCAACATCTGGCTAGTATACTACCTACAAATAGAGCAATATTGCATTTGCTTTCAAAAGAATACATAGAGCGAGAGATGTTTGACCAAGCTAAAATTACTCTAAATCGTTCACTAACCATCAGTTCCAACAACCCTCTATCCGATAATCAATCATTATTTGTGAACGAAGCTTTAAATTTATTAGAACTTACCAAATAAAATATAAATCGGAATACGAAACTAGAATAGCACTTATTGATGGTTCAGAAGACTAGAACTATAATGATAAAAATGGCTGCTGCCTAGATACTCCCCCGGCCATATATTAGATTGTGTTCAATCGATTATTATAAATATTCAAGGAGAAACCATGAATCCAATAATCAGAAACATTAAAGATGCCATCTCAGAAGACGGTCTAGTGGCAAGATTGGTAACCCTTGATGATAATCCCCCTACGTGCACTCTTAGCTATCATGTAATTTACCCTGGTAAAACCAGTCCTCACCATATACACGAATGGGAACATGAAGTCTACACAATAGACGGAAGTGGAACACTCGTATGCGACGGTAAGGAATATAAAGTCACCGCAGGAGACGCTATATATATCCCGCCAAACGTCGACCATTACACACTAAACAATGGGAATGACGGAATCATGCACCGCATTGAAGTTAACCCTCTACTCGCTGCACAAAGCGGTGGCGCACAAAATGATGGTGGTCAAGGTACTGGTGAACCGCCAGTAATAAGAAATCACTCAGAGTTAGACCGTGCAAAAGGGCACGTATTGATCAGCTCCAATGACGGAGCTACGAATTACGTAATGCTACATAATGATCCTATGCTTCCGGGGGCGGTAAGCCATCCTGAGTCCGGTGGACATACACACGATTGGGAGCATGTTGTTTTCATGCTCGAGGGAACAGCCACATTTGTATGCGATGGTAAATCATATATTGTTACACAAGGAGATAGTATTCTGGTACCCCCAAGGGCTCATCATCAGTGGAAAAATGAATCCGAATCTCCTGTTATAAGGGCAACGTTTAATCCCACTTATTCCGAGTCAGCCGAACATTAAGTACATATTCAGCAGCAATTATACCGAATACCATAACCGTATTGGAGGGCTACAAATTGGAACCTGTGATAAGAAACTTTAGAAACGTATATACTCCTGAAGGGCCTGCCGCACGACTAATATCTCTTGACGATAATCCCGCCACCTGCACTATGACATACTCGGAAATATATCCCGACAAAACCAGTTCCCATCACATTCATGATTGGGAGCACGAGGTCTACATCATCAAAGGGTCAGGAACATTAATCTGTGATGGTAAAGAATATCCAGTGAAGGCCGGTGACGCCATGTTTATCCCACCTAATGTTGATCATTACACACTGAATAACGGTGGGGAAGGAGTCATACGAAGGATTGAGGTCAATCCTTTAATCGCTGCCCAAAGTGGAGGAGCACAAAACGACGGTGGGAAAGGGACGGGACAACCGCCAGTTATTAGGCACTTCAGCCAACTAAACGACACGACCCGTAGCCGCATCCTAGGACCCCTAGATGAAGTACCAAACTATCTAATGTTATATAACGGACCTATGGCGCCTGGAGCTGAGACAGGTACCACTGGAGGAGATAGTCATCCTCTGGGTGGCCATATTCATTCCTGGGATCATGTGGCCTACATTCTTGAAGGGCACGCTACCCTCATATGCGATGGCAAAGAACATTTTGTTGCCGAAGGAGATGCTGTATTAATACACGGTAATGTGCAGCACCAATGGAAAAATACTAGTGACTTACCTATGCTACGTGTTACTTTTAATCACTTGTCTTCTGCCGCACACGAGTAACTGCTAATCTCAGTGTTTAATTTGCCGGCAACAAAACTTACGGAGGAATCTAGTTGGATCCGCTTATAAGAAACACCCAAGACGTATTCGATGGAACACGCTCGCGATTATTGTGGCTTGACGACAGCCCGCCCACATGTACGATGACATATTCTGAAATCGAGCCTGACAAAACCAGTTCCCATCACATTCATGATTGGGAGCACGAAGTCTACATCATCAAAGGGTCAGGAACATTAGTTTGTGATGGTAAAGAATACCCAGTAAAAGCCGGTGACGCTATGTTTATACCACCTAATGTTGATCATTACACCCTGAACAACGGTGGCGAAGGCGTAATACAACGGATTGAGGTAAATCCTTTAATAGCCGCTCAAAGCGGTGGAGCCCAAAACGACGGCGGAGAAGGGACGGGACAACCGCCAGTTATTCGCAATATAAGCGAGATAGACCAAAGTGATGGCCCGGCCAGAAAAGTAATCGATATCAATGACGGCGCCATTCACTACACAATGTCATTTAGAAGCCTGGATCCCAATAGCACCGCACCTAAACACTCCCATGCGGGGGAACATGTTGGGTTTGTTCTCGAAGGGACAGTCATATTGTCAGTAGACGGGACCGACTACGTCGCCAAAGAAGGGGATTTAGCCCTTGTACCTTCAACCGCGGAACACGAATGGAGAAGTAATAGTAATAGCAGAGCGGCTTGGTTAGTATTCAACCCTATATAGCATTGCTATAATTGATACTCA
>MDTE01110929.1_pt1 | contig 13450 bp, 13 predicted proteins | sample 811231 | NCBI WGS metagenome assembly MDTE01 (sample SAMN05326651, study PRJNA326480) | marine metagenome | isolation source: seawater | place: Indian Ocean: Red Sea | collected 2010
CCTCATGAAATAGCCCTTCATGTCTCGGGTGCACTCAATAATGGGCTCTCTCCGGAGGAGATCGAGGAGGTGTTTCTTCATGTTGCTCCTTACGCGGGGATTCCGGCCGCTATCGATGGTGCAAATGCCGCTCGGCCAATTCTGGATTCGCGGCGCAGCGGTTAACTGGTTTGTTTTTCCTCAGGACTCCGGCTTCTATGAGGAAGCAGGTCGCGGACGACGCTGAAATTTGAAATCGGTGAAGTTTATAAAGTCCGATCTGGCGCTATCTTCATGGTCATGACTGAAGGCGGAGGCAGAGCCGACTGGCGTTTGCATCTACCTGAGCTGGAAGGCAGGACAGTCCTCGTTACGGGCGGAGCGAGTGGTCTCGGTCTGTCCATCGCCGAGGGTCTGCTGGGAGTTGGTGCCTCGGTTGTGTTGGTTGACCGTGATGAGGAACAGCTGCAAGCGGCCCTCACAAACCTCGGAGGCGATTCCAGGGGCTCCGCAGTTGACGTATCTGATGAAACGGCAGTAACGCAGACGGTGGCCGAGATCGAAGATGTCGCCCCGATAGAGGTTCTTGTCAACTCGGCGGGCATCGGGGGCCGCGGGTCAGCCGACTCCTACCCGTCAGAACTCTGGAGCCAGGTGCTGAGTGTCAACTTGACGGGGACCTTCAATTTTTGCCGAGCGGTTGGTGGTCGAATGGTTGAGCGGAAGCGTGGGTCAATCATCAATATCGCCTCAATCGGTGGTCTCGTTGGATGGGCGGGGAGTCTCGGATATCAGGCAAGCAAAGGTGGGGTTGTGCAACTCACGAGAAGCCTTGCTGTGGAATGGGCGCCTTCTGGCGTGCGAGTGAACGCTCTCGCTCCATCCCAGTTCGACACGCCCGTGGTGCGCCGGCAGTGGGAGAGGGAGCCCGACATGAAAAGCAATTTCGCATCTAGGACGCCGCTGGGCAGAATCGGCGAAAGCTCAGAAATCATAGGTCCAGCCCTCTTCCTTGCGTCGTCGATGTCATCAATGGTCACGGGACATGTGCTGGCAGTTGACGGTGGATATCTCGCTCAGTGACACCAGAGTTGAAGGAACAGGGAATTTGGAGCAGGACGTATGACCTTCGACGTTGAGAACAGAAATGACAACCTTGAGGCTTATCGAAAGCTTCTTTTGATTCGCTGTTTTGAAGAGACACTCGAGGCACTGTTTGCGGAGGGAAAGATCCCTGGTTTCGTTCACACCTACATTGGGGAAGAAGCGATAGCTGTTGGGGTCTGCTCCAATCTGAGAACGGATGACTACATAACTTCGACCCATCGCGGTCACGGGCACGCCATAGCAAAGGGAATCGACTTAAACGGTTTGATGGCAGAGGTGTTCGGCAAAGCCACCGGTATTTGCAAAGGGCGTGGAGGCTCTATGCATGTCGCCGACTTTTCCAAGGGAATTCTTGGAGCGAACGGAATCGTGGCTGCAGGGACGGTGATTGCAGCCGGGGCAGGACTGTCAATTCGCAGAAGACAAACAGATCAGGTCGTGACCTGCTTCTTTGGCGATGGAGGAATCAACAAGGGGACGGTTCACGAAGCAATGAACTTCTGCTCCGTGAAGAAGCTTCCAGTGGTCTTCGTTTGCGAAAACAACCAGTACGCGCAGTTCACTTCCCGAGAGCGAACCACTTCTGTTTCCGACCTGTCCGCGAGGGGAGTTGCTCATGGGATTCCGGCAGTGACTGTCGACGGCAACAACCTGATAGAGGTCATTGGTGAAACAGGAAATGCCATCGACAAGGCCCGGGCAGGACTGGGACCCACTCTTGTCGTAGCCGAAACCTACCGATTTGGCGGGCATTACGTCGGAGACCCGCAGGCCTATCGTTCTCCTGAAGAAGTAGGAGACCGGCGTCTCAAAGATCCGATTCCAATGTATGAGGCCTATCTTGAATCGCAAGGCCTAGTGGATAGCGGCTACTTCGAAAAAGAGAAGGAAGCCGTCCAGGAACTCGTTGCCGCAGCGGTCTCCTACGCCGAGACGAGCGAGTATCCGAACCCAGAGTCAGCCACCGACTACGTATTTGCAGACAGCATGCAGGACCACCAGTGAGATCGATCAGCTTTGGCCAAGCCACCGTAGAAGCCACTGCTTCAGCCATGCGCGGCGATGAAGCTGTCATTGTGACCGGGGAAGACATTGGCTGGGGTGGGAACTTCGGACAGTTCAAGGGTCTTCTGGAGGAGTTTGGTCCCGAACGTGTCGTAGACATGCCGATTTCTGAAGCGCTCATCCTCGGCTCAGCGGTGGGAGCTGCGGTCACCGGTCTTCGGCCAGTGGCGTCTTTGAGTTTCGTGGAATTCACGATGGGTGCCATGGACGAGATCATCAATCAGGCAGCCAAATTTCGGTACATGTTCGGTGGGCAAGTCAGTGTCCCAATGGTGATCAGGGCCTCCGACGGAGTCCTTCGTTCGTCCGGCGCCCAACATTCAGAGAGCTTTGAAGCGTTCTTTTCTCACATGCCGGGCCTGAAGGTGGTCGCTCCTTCCAATCCGGCTGATGCCAAGGGACTCCTTCGATCGGCAATCGACGATGATGACCCAGTCATCTACCTAGAAAACAAGAAGATCACCTTCCGCCGTGGGCCAGTCGCTGAAGAGGACTATTGGACTCCACTAGGGAAGGCCTCGGTAGCACGAACTGGTGGAGACATCAGTCTGATCACCTACTCCGTTATGACTCAGCACGCCTTGGAAGCAGCCAAAATCCTGTCCGAGGAACACGAAATCGACGCAGAGGTAATTGATCTGAGGAGCCTCGTTCCGCTTGACATGGCGACCGTTCTCGATTCTGTGGCTAAGACCCGACGAGTTGTGGTCTGTCATGAGGCCTGGACCTTTGGCGGTTTTGGCGCAGAGATCTCAAGTCAGATTAATGAGTGTCTCTTCGGCGAACTAGACGCACCAGTCCTCCGAGTAGGAGCAAAATCTTCCCCGATTCCGTTCAGCCCGCCTCTGGAAAGAGCTGTGGTGCCGGAAGTCTCGGAGGTCGTCCAAGCGGCTCTCAAGACGTTGAGCCGACATCCTGGATAGGAGCTTCTGGATCAGTCGGAGCCGATGTTTCCGAGGGTTTCCGATACCTGAACTGGTTCTGGCCCTGCCGGAATCAGGATCTCGAGTCTGCCGGATGCTGGCGATTCGACCTCAACCTCGGCCTTCTCTGTCTCAATGGTTGCCAGTACCTGCCCCTCGGTCACCGACGAGCCGTCATCGACATGCCACTCCAAGACAACGAACTCCTCTACGACACCCATCTGAGGGACTACCACAGGAATCGTTTCCACATCTACACCTTCTTGCCTAGTAGTGGCCGAGCGGCTTGAAGCACTCTCGGGAACTGCTCATTCATATGTGTCCGTGCCGATTGAAGCTCTCCAGAGGCGTCGAGCCACCCTGGACCTCTGAGCGCACCAAAGATTCAGCTTGGGTGATCTCTTCAGCCTTTTCGAGAACCTCAACGATGCGGTTCTGAGGAACTACTAGAACTCCCTCGAATTCAGCGAAAATCAGGTCACCCGGATTGATGACCACATCGCCGATCTCCACGGGCACCTGGTGTCCCACCATCTCCCACCTGCCGATTGCGTTAAGCGGGCTCAGGTCTCTGAAGAACACTTGAAAACCGATCTCCTTGAGACCTTCTACATCTCTCAGGTTTCCGTCTAACAGGACACCTGAACATCCTCGGGCTTTCGCCGCGTTTGCAGTTAGCTCGCCGAAGTGTCCGACAGTTGAACCCCGATTTACAGAGACGAGAATCGAATCAGGTTCGAGTTCCTCAAAGACATTGAGGTAGGAGGTGATTCTCCCTACACCTTCGTCCCAAGAAATCTTTGGCTGAATCGGCGCACCCAGGACCGTATGAGCGATGCCGATCATCCGTTGATCGGGAAATAGGGGCCTTAGGTAACTCGGCAGCACTGGCTCCTCTAGTCCGAGTTCGTACATCGCGTCGCAGACAACAGCGACATAGAGGCGGTGGTACCGCTCGCAGATTTCATTCAGGGACGTCATGAAACTAGCGAGATTCTGAGTCCAAGAAGCGAGCAGCAGCGTGGGCGTAGATCCGCATGGACTTGGCCACACTGGCAACCTCCAGATACTCGTTAGGAGAGTGGGCCAGTGGGAGAAGACCGGGACCGTAAGCCGCAACGGTTGGAATGCCGGCAGTGATCTGAAAGTGCGGAGCATCGGTAGCCCCTGGGAATGCGTCCAGCCTCGGAGCGGATCCCAAAACCTCTTCCGATGCCGCTAACAGGGCGCCGACAACGGGCTCGTCGGGAGAGATCTCAGTAGCCCCAACCCAAGTATCGAAGACGAGCTCTGCATTGAGTTCCGGATCCTCGCTCATAGCCAAGTCAAGGAACGCTTGGAGATCGGCTTCCATGACCTCCTGGGTCATTCCCGGAAGGGTGCGAATATCGCAGGCGAATTCGGCAAGCCCCGGGCAGACCCCATAGAACACACCCCCTTCAACCATCACTCCAACGTTCACAGTTGGCCCCAAAGGACTCAGCGGGTGTTCGTCGTAGGTGAGGGCCCCCTTCAGATCTTTGTTCATCCGAGTCATCAACTCAGCCATCTTGACGCTTGCGTTAACGGCCGGGAGGCGATCGGTGATGCTGCTATGCATCTGAGTTCCACGGACGATCACCTTGAACAGCGCTGCACCGCGAGAAACCAAATGCAGTGCCTCCCATTCCTCGTGTACTCCACTCGGCTCTCCGATAATGGCTGCGTCTGCTTCTAACAGTTCTTGTTCAGCGAGCCATTTGGATCCCTTGACAGAACCGGCCTCCTCGTCAGCTGTGAAGACGAGGTGCAGCGTTCCGGTCGAGAGGCCAGCCCTTTTGAGTCCCGCTGCCGCGTACGTCATTGCAGCCACAGCGGCCTTCATATCCCCGGAACCCAGACCGTAGAGCTTTCCATCCGCGGTAACCGGATCCCAGGGGTCGGTATGCCATTCCGTAAGGTCGCCAGCGGGCTTGGTGTCGATGTGACCGGAGAGGATCAAGGACGCTCCGGGGACCTCACCCTCGATCTTGGCAAGAACACTCGGACGTTCCTCTTCTGGACCTGCGGCAGTCACGTCATCGATGCCGAGTTGTTGAAGTCGGTCCATTACGAGCTGAGCGATAGCGCGTTCATCGCCGGGAGGATTTGCGCTATCCGTAGCAATGAGTTCCTTAGTGAATTCGAGCACTTCATCCTCGTAGGCGTCGAGGATTTCTGAGAGTCCTTCCATGGCGTCGACCTTTCTCCTTGGTACCGCTCGCGTTTGTTTCCTAATTCAGTTCGCTGATGAACTTTGCTATGGCCTCGATGCCATGCCCGATTTTCTCCTTGTCATTAGCCAAAGAGATCCTGACAACGGTTTTTCCTGCTGGCCCAAAGACCTCACCCGGGGCGACGGCCACAGAGTGCTCTTCAAGTAATCGCAGAGAGAACTCAATGGGGGCAAGTCCTGATTCGGAGACCTCAATGAGCATGTAGAAAGTTCCCTGCGTTCGGTAGCCGCTCAAGCCAAGATCCGTCAGCCTGGTCCAGGCAAAGTCGCGATTTGCGACGTATGCAGAGCGCATGGCTTCAATTGGTTCTCGGGGGCCGGTTAACGCTGCTTCGGCTGCCTTTTGTGAAATCGTGCTGGTGCAAGAGACCTGAGGCTCCTGCAGCTTTCTCAATATGTCAGCAAGAGGCGGCGGCGCGACCAGATAGCCCACACGCCAGCCTGTCATCGAGTAAACCTTCGAGAAGCTATAGACGGAGATGACCGGTAGCGATTCATCGACAGAGCCAGGCGACAAATAGGGAAGGTCGTCGTCCAGGATCAACTGGTCGTAGACCTCGTCGCTGATGACCCACACTCCCTGAGCTGCTGTGACTGACAGGATCGCTTCAATACGGTCGGGCGGAATGACTGTTCCAGTCGGGTTGGATGGAGTATTGAGGAAAAGGACCTTTGTTCTAGGAGATACCAGAGAAGCGATTTCTTCTGGGTCAGGTAGATAATCATCTGACTTGTCGAGTCCGTAGAAGACCGGCTTGCCACCGAGGAGACGAACGGTTTCGTCCATGTTGGGGAAACCGGGCGTCGGAAGTAGCACCTCGTCTCCGGGGTTCAGCAACGCGGCGTAGATGGAGTAAAGCCCGTTCATTGCCCCAGGGGTAACTACCACCTGTTCGATCGAAGGCGTGAATCCGTTGACGGACCGAATCTTCTCGACGAGCAACTCGCGCAAGGACGTCAGGCCCCCATTTGGCCCGTACCGGGTAAAGCCAGAAGCGGCCGCGTCTGCGGCTGCTTCGATGATGTGAGCGGGCGTAGTGAACGAGGGCTCACCTACTTCGAGCCGTATGGCATCAGGGTTCTTGTCGGCAGCGTCAAAAAGAACTCTGATGGTCGAACGCTTTAGATCCCGGGCCCGGTCCGAGACGTCAGTTGCTTCTTGAGAATCAGATCTCAGGGTCACTTGCAAAGTCCTTCAGTTGGGGGGCGCCGGGTCTACCCCTCGGCCAAGTTAGTTATCTCTATTCTCAAGGTCTGGCCGTTGACCGGGTTCGAAGTATCGAGCTGCCCAGTCGGCGCCCTGCCAGGTGGTCAGCTGACCTTCTCGAGGAACTAGACGGACCAGATAGCGCTCCCAATCGTGTGACGGTGAAAGTTGTTCTGCACCATCGGGTCCTATATAGCGGCGAGCCATCTCTTCAGCTACTGGAAGCCAGGCTGATCCTTCGGCGATTGCAGGGCCCTCGACAATTTCACCGGTGCACTGGGCTAGGACCTTCCGGATTCGAGGATGAGCCAGTTCCTCTATGCAGATGGAGCAACGTGGTTCTCGCTTGAGGTCCTCAACCCACAGGTTGTATTTTCGCCCGACTACCCAGAAAGCTCCATCCGACCACTGGTACCAGAGCGGGACAGTCATGGGCCAGCCATCTTCTTTTATGGTTGTGAGTTTGATGAGCCATGTACTATCAGGTGAAGCTAGGAAGGTTTCAACCTCTGAGGAGTGCATCCCGCCCGCAGCGCCCTCCTCGTAGAGGTGCTCCTGACTGAAGTCCTGCGGGGTCTCGCTATGAGGCTCAGACATTTACTGTTCCTTGTTCGGTGAGATGAGGAAGAGGAAGGCCAGCCGGCCTAGAACATTCTGGCGCGATGCTATAAAGTTTGCAATAGAGGCGGTCTAGCGTGTCCATCCCGTCTGGCCGCCTGCTGCCTGCCCCTCAACGAGCATTGCCGTCGGGGACTGATTCAGATGTGCGACAGGGCTTGGTGGAAAGGACCGAAGAGATGAAGTTCGGAGCTATTCAAGGACGCTCGAGCCTCATAGAAGGTGGACATTGCTTGGACGTCAACGCTGCGTCCGGAGGCGAGTTCAGTGATCAGCCCATGGATGCGCTTAATAGGTGGCCGTCGTTTAGGGAATGGGCGACGAAACAGAACCCCCTGGGTGGCTCCACGTTTGATGAAGACGAGCTCACCTGCCCGGTCCCAGCGCCTTCGCAGATATTTGCTATTGGACTGAACTACCGGGACCATGCCACGGAGTCCTCAATGGAGGTTCCCGAAAGGCCGATGGTCTTCACGAAGTTTGCATCGTCATTGTCGGGGCCCCGAGATGACATTCCGTTAGTCCCTGGAAGCTGCGACTGGGAGGTGGAACTAGTCGCAGTTCTTGGGCGGACTATTCGAAATGTTGATGAAGACGAGGCCATCCAAGCCATTGCTGGACTAACGATCGGCCAAGACATCAGCGAGCGAGACCTGCAACTTGATGGCGCTAATCCACAGTTCAACCTAGGAAAATCCCATAAGGGTTTTGCGCCACTGGGTCCGTACATCGTTTCATTGGACGAATTCAGCAATCCCTGGGATCTCGAAATTAGTTGCACTCGAAATGGAGAGACCGTTCAGGAGGCGAGGACGTCTCTACTTCTGAACGGTGTGCCAAAGCTGATCAGTTATCTCTCGCGGACTTGCGAGCTAAGGGCCGGAGATCTCGTATTCACCGGCACTCCTTCGGGCGTGGGGTTAGGTCGTCGACCTCCTGAGTACCTGAAGGCAGGAGACGTTCTTGTTTCAAGGATCAGTGGAATTGGACACATGAAGAACCTCTGCATATGAGTGATGAGACCTACCTAGTGACCGGCGCCATGGGTTGCTTGGGGTCTTGGGTCCTCAAACTGTTGTTGGAAGATGGTTGCCGGGTCGTGGCCTTTGACATCAGCGACAACGACAATCGCCATCAGCTAATCATCGATCCGTCATACAGGGACTCGATCAAGTATGTGAAGGGCGACCTGACGGATCTGGATCAGGTTGTTTCGGCCACTGTTGGCATATCTCATGTCATCCATCTTGGAGCCCTTCAGGTGCCGTTCTGTCGGGCGGATAGCTCTATGGGTGCTGAAGTCAACGTTGTTGGCACAGTCAACGTGTTCGAGGCAGCGCGCAGAAATTCAATTGAACATCTCGTCTACGCCAGCAGTGTCGCGGTATTTGGGAATGCCGAGGATTACAGCAGTCCAACTATTGGGCCTGACGAGGAGCGTCTCCCGACAACGCTCTACGGCGTCTGGAAATGTGCCAACGAGTCGACAGCGCGAATCTATGGAGCGGATTACTCGCTTCCCAGCGTTGGCTTGATTCCTCACACGATTTATGGACCCGGTCGGGATCAGGGCCTGACTTCTCAACCCACCTCGGCGATCTTGGCGGCAGTCAGGGGTGCTCCCTACCACATTGAGTACGGCGGGGTGCTAGGGCTTCAGTTTGCGCCCGACGCTGCTCGAGCCTTCATTGAAGCAGCCCGGCTCGCAAGCGAAGGTTCAGAGATTCATGGACTTGGAGGGACTGTCGCCTCAATAGCTGATTTCGTGGACTCGGTCAAAGAGGTGACTGGTTTCGATGAAATAACGCATGGGGAAGAACCCCTGCCATTTCCGGAGGCAGTTAGTAGCGATTCACTTGAAGCGCGTCTCGGCTCTCTTGCCTATACCCCCCTCAACGAGAGTATTGATCTCTCGGCCAAATGGTTCAGGGACGCGGAAGCGGCTGGTCTACCACTGCCTTCGTGAACCACTGCATACAGCGAGGACACTAGGAGAAGAATGATGGACAAAGACATCCGTTCAGCGCTTGTAACAGGAGCAGCTCAGGGGATCGGCCTTGAGTGTGCATTGCGACTTCGAGCAGATGGACTGAGGGTGGTTGCTGCTGACATCAGTGCCGTGAAGAAGGATTCAGGTTCCGCAGCGCCCGGAGATCTTGAATTCAGGCAACTCGATGTGACCGACATGTCGGCGGTCACTGCCCTGGTGGAAGAAGACGGGCCGTTCGACGTCCTGGTCAATAGCGCAGGAGTTGTGGGTCCGAATACCTTTGTCTGGGAAGTGGAGACGTCTGACTGGCAGCGGACGCTGGATGTCAACCTCACAGGTACTTTCAACACAATCCGGGCAGTCGTTCCCAACATGCGCAAGAACGGTTGGGGTCGCATAGTGAATATCGCGAGCATTGCGGGCAAGGAAGGGAATCCGAAATTGTCGGCCTACTCAGCCTCTAAGGCGGCAGTAATCGGACTCACGAAATCTGTCGGTAAGGAACTTGCTACAGAGGACGTCCTCGTTAATGCGATCGCCCCGGCAGTGATTTCCACGCCAATGAACGACAACACTGCTCCCGAAGTCCTGGATTACATGCTGTCAAAGATACCGATGGGACGTATAGGGCAGTCGACAGAGGTCGCCGAGTTGGTGTCCTGGCTCTCTTCAGAGCGTTGTAGCTTTTCGACGGCTGCTGTTTATGACATATCTGGTGGCCGAGCTACCTACTAGTTGAGGTGAGCCAGAAAGAACGTAATCGGCAACAACGCCTGGATCGTCTATGCGTTAGTCGGGTTGCAGTTTTCTATCGGCAAGTGATTGGGGCGAGTCTCTCCTCATGAACTCTTCTAGGACGTTGGCACTTATTCTGGCGACGTTGTTGTCATAGCCATTATGTGAGAGCGAACCAGTCCAAGTTATGGACCCAACGCTAAAGACCGACCCTGGGCCTCGATCGAGGTAGACCATGTCGGCCCGAACGAGTGGATCGGATGGGCCGCGGCCAACTCCGTGTTCCATAGCCCTATAAAAGGACGAGGGAACTTCGACAGTAGAGGCCAACAGAAGCGTTGAGGATGGAGTTCCTTCCATTCTGTCGACACGATCGAATTCGAATCCGCCAGCACCACCGAGGTTTAGTCCGAAGTTGCCGATCCGTTCTTCGTACTGGATTCCTTCGAATATGAATCGGACTCGAGGATCCAGCGATTCCGGCAATCTCTGGAATCCAGGTGCTTTGCCAAATCCCTGTCCGGCCATCCCGATTCCGACGAGCCTGTGTGAGGAGCGTCCGTGGAGACTCCAAGTTCCCCCAAGTATTCCTGTACTGCTGTGTTGCAGTTCGCCGACTTCTGCTTGGTTGGTGGCGGTGCCGCCCCGCCTGCGCACCTCGATCAAGTGAGGGTGTTCCGGATGAATCGATGTGGGCCAGTAAAGCCCGTTACCAGCCATGTACTGGAGGTTGCCACCAGCTTCAAGGTAGGCCTCCAAGGCATCAAGCATCTGAGGAGTCCAGTATTCATGGTGACCTGCGCAGATGATTGTCGAGTAGGAGTTGAGGGCATCGGCGCCGAGATAGTGAAGATCCTCGTCACCCATGACCTCGTATCGAACCGCAAGATGCTCGAGCCAATGGATGACGTACAAGTCCGCCATGACAAGGTGTGTCGCGCGTTCGGTCATCCCAGGAATTGAAGGGTCTTCTTGTGGGACGGAGCCACCACCGGTCTTGTCTGGTTCGAAGTAGGCATCCGGACGGGTTGAAAATGTCGGCTTCCTTTGCGACGCGTAGTAGTTCGGTGAGCCGTCCGAGTGACTGTCGTAGAGGGATAGCCCTACGTCATGTTTGTTGCCTGCATCGAAGTTGGCATATGCCAGCCACGTGAGAGTGGGAACGAGGAAAAGCACCGGAGCCTGCGACCGTTGTTTAGGTCCGACAACCAGCGACAGTGCGATTTCCTCCTCGCCTGTCGTCAGTTGTACGGCATAGATCCCGCTCCTGGAATCTGGCGGGACTGAAAAGGTAAAGGTTGGAAGCCAGTTGGCGTCAGCAAGATCGTCTTGGTGCAGGTGCACTGCGTCGTACAGGCGAGGAGCGGATCCAATAGTTGTCTCTATTCCGTCCCAGAGCGGTCCTGTGACCGCTCTGGCGGCACCATTGTGGACTCGTCCGTGCCTTCCGTGGCCCGAGATGTCAATGACCTTGGTGGTGTCAGTCTGGCGACCGAGGTCCCAGGCCCCTTCGCACCGACCGTTGATCGGTTCGGCACCCTGTTTTAGGTCACTGAGGTCGATGTCGTCGAGACGCCCGTCGTAGATCCGGATTCCACCCATCTTCCCGTTGTAGGAGTTTTGGACAACGCCGTTCTCGAGGGATGCGCCCATTAGCAGCAATTCGGGGTCCTCGGGGACTCCATGCCACGTGACCTGGGCGCGCTCGATTGAGAACACCGAGGTTCCGCGCTCTGCACAAAAAATTCCCAACTGGTCGGTTGACGAGTCAGCGCTGACACCCACGAAATACCAGCGCCTCTTGTGGAGAGGCGTTGGAGCGCTCAAACGAGCTACTTCTCCATCCTGTTCAACGGCGACTTCGAGACAGGAGTCGGGGCGGATAGTCAGACAAAGAACCTCGGATCCCTGGTGACGGATAGAAGCCAAGGTCTGCGGGTCTGAACCAACTCCCGTCCAATAGATCCAAAAGGCCAGAGTAGGGGAGTGGAGGCCGCCGGAATTCAGAGGCAGTTCTGCCCAAGAGCCAGTCCTCAACTGCTGAAGTTGGCCCTGTTGCTTCCCTACGCCTGGCCAGAAGAGCTCCTCTTCGACAACTCCTGGGCCCTCTGGGTTGGGGTCTCCGTGGATCAAGCGAACAACACGGGCAGTCACATGCGGAGAGTCGGTGCTGACCATAGCTTCGAACGTTGTGCCAGGAGAAGCACACGATGTGCCCAGATATGCGGCCAGCATCTCAATGGCCCCCAGAACTCAAGAGTTGCCGCCCGGAGGCAGTGGCATACCAGGATCGACTTCGTTGATCGAAGTTCAATCGTAGGGAATCTCGTAGACGTCGGCTGTATGACCACCGTCTACGACGAGGTCGTGGCCTGTGATGTATGACGCTTCGTCGGAAGCCAAGAACAAAAAGGCGTTAGCGATGTCGTCGGTTGATGCAAGACGGTTGAGTGGCACCTCAGGAAAACCATGTTCACGCCACTTGGCCATCAGCTCTTCGCCGACTATGTCAGTGCTCTGCTGCGTATCTGCTGGCCCTGGGCTCACAGAGTTCACTCGGACCCCAGAGCGGGCCAACTCAACTGCCATCGATTTCATTAGCGCCCGGTCACCTGCCTTGGTGACGCAATATGAGGTAAAGCCCAGCGAGTGCCCTTGAGCATCTATCGAAGCGTTGAAGAGGATGACGCCCGACCTGCGCTCCACCATGGATCGCGCGGCCCCTTGGGCAAGAAGGAAATAGGCGGTGAGATTGACTGCCAAATGTCGGGACCATGATTCTGGACTGATTTCCAGAACGTGTTCTTCTGCCCAGTGTGCTGCATTGCAGACAAGAACGTCGAGATGCTGGTCACCATCGAGAGCCTGAGCCATGGCGTCAGTGCACGCCTTGCCGTCAGCCAGATCGAAGCACATGGGGACGGCTTCTGCGCCCCGTGAACTGACAGCTTCGGCAGATAGTTCGAGCCGGTCCTTCAACCGGTCCACCATGTAGACGGCTGAAGCCCCTTCCTCAGCGAATCTTTCAGCCGTTCGGCGTCCAAAACCACTTCCTGCACCAGTGACGAATACTCGTTTCCCGTCGAATCTGCCCATGTCGGTTGGTCTCCCGCTCGCCGGTCGTGTCACGTGTTAGCAAATTTGATAATAAAGAGCAAGAGCGATGTCCGGTCAGAGCGAAACGGAGCCAGAAGGAAACAGGTGAAATCAAGTAGCGGTCTGGTGCCGTCTTCGTCTATTTCGCGTCGTCTAGGGATCGGATGCATTCCTGCATCCGTGAGCGGAGGACCTGGTATTAGTCGCGCTGAAATCGCCAAGACCGCTGTCGCTGCCTCGCCTCCGGCAAGGCTCGAGACATCTACCACGGAGGAGTTCTAATAATGAACTCTCAGGAGGGTGTTGACCTTGGGCGCAGACGACTCCTGACGGGAAGTTTTCTGACTGATCGCGTCGAAACTTCGTCTGAGTTCGGCGTGTCGATTTTGGAGTGCGCGTCAAGAGATAGTGATGACGATGGTGTGTTGTGGATCGACTACGTGTTGAAGAACGTCGGAACTGAGAGAACGAACGTC
>MDTE01176722.1_pt1 | contig 13450 bp, 9 predicted proteins | sample 811231 | NCBI WGS metagenome assembly MDTE01 (sample SAMN05326651, study PRJNA326480) | marine metagenome | isolation source: seawater | place: Indian Ocean: Red Sea | collected 2010
CCGCATCAGTTAGAGCGTAACTTGCACTTTGAGAAGATGAAATCGACAAGGCCCCTGAAGAGAAGGCTCGTGGAATCACGATTAATGCCGCTCATGTTGAGTACGAAACCGAAAACCGCCACTATGCCCATGTGGACTGCCCGGGTCATGCCGACTATGTAAAGAACATGATCACTGGCGCGGCCCAGATGGACGGTGCGATTCTCGTTGTATCTGCTGCAGACGGTCCCATGCCACAGACTCGTGAGCATATCCTTCTTGCTCGCCAGGTAGGTGTTCCCGCCATCTGCGTCTTCCTCAACAAGGTAGACCAGGTAGATGACGAAGAGCTCCTTGAGCTGGTTGAGCTTGAGGTTCGTGAGCTTCTTAGCAAGTACGAATTCCCTGGCGACGACATTCCGATCGTACCGGGTTCTGCTCTTAAGGCTCTTGAAGGCCCAGAAGATGTAACCGCGGATGTCTACAAGGCAATCGATGATCTGATGGCTGCTTGTGATAGCTACGTACCCGAGCCGGTTCGTGACACAGAGAAGCCCTTCCTTATGCCCATCGAAGATGTATTCACCATCTCCGGTCGTGGAACGGTTGTAACTGGTCGTATCGAGCGTGGTATCATCAATGTAGGCGAAAACGTCGAAATCGTAGGTCTCTCTGTTGCAACCGCTACGACGGTATGCACGGGTGTTGAGATGTTCCGTAAGCTTCTTGATTCCGGTCAGGCTGGTGACAATGTTGGTCTCCTGCTTCGTGGTACCAAGAAGGAAGATGTTCTTCGCGGCCAGGTAGTATCCAAGCCTGGTACGATTACTCCTCACACCCATTTCAAGGGTGAAGTATATATCCTTACAAAGGAAGAGGGTGGTCGTAAGACACACTTTACCACCGGTTATCGCCCGCAGTTCTATTTCCGTACAACGGATGTTACCGGGACAATCGGTCTCCCAGATGGAACCGAGATTTGTCTCCCTGGTGACAACCTGACCTTCGACGTACAACTGATTTACCCAATCGCTATGGAAAAGGGACTTCAGTTCGCTATCCGCGAAGGTGGTCGTACGGTCGGTGCAGGAGTTGTTACTGAGATTATCGAGTAAGATATTCTCGGGCAGATTCTTTCCCTAACGTGGCAACGGGGGTCGTTTTACGGCCCCCGTTACCCCAATTTTAGTCGAGTGTTCGTTATGGCCAAAGGCAACACCATTACAGTTTTTCTGGAGTGTACAGAATCTCGAAAATCGGATGTGCCGGGTGTCTCTCGTTACGCAGTCAAGCGTAACAAGAAGAAGCATCGGAATCGATTAGAGTTAATGAAGTACAACAAGTATCTCCGCAAGCATACGCTACATCGGGAAGTCAAGTAAGCGCCATTACCGCCTTTTAGGCCAGTAGCTCCAATTGGTAGAGCATCGGACTCCAAATCCGACGGTTGTAGGTTCGAGTCCTACCTGGCCTGCCAAAGGGACCCGATGCTCATAAGGAACCATCAATGAACATTGTTCGATACGTAAACCTTGCCTTCGTGGCTCTCGGCCTTTTGACCTGGGTCGTGATGGCGGACTTTTACGCGACGATGCTGAGTTTCCGACCAGAATGGCAGCAAGACATTCTTGGCCCGGATTTTCTTACCAGTGACTTGATGGGCTTTATGACGGGTTTCCTGCTGGTCCTGGTTCTTTGGAAGAATGCACGTATACGAGCGAATGCGCTTGATATTGGAACAGAATTGAGTCGCGTCGTGTGGCCTGGTTGGGATGAGACCCGGCAGAGCACGTTCGTAGTGATCGTGGTTACGATCATAATCTCGCTCATTCTGGGCTTCTTCGACTACCTGTGGGCGTGGCTCACCAAATTCATCTACGGGTAACAATGATGATTGAGAATACCAACACACAAGTATCGGACGAGACGGTGTCTGGCACCTCTACGGATTCTACCGCGAATGCGGGTCCAGCAGAGGAGACCAAGTCGGAAGCTCCTGTAACCGAAGAAGCTGCGGCCGAGGAGGCAGTAGCGGAAGAGGCGGATGCAGGTGTGTCTGAGGATTCGGCCGAAGAAGTGAGTGTGGACGAAGCGGGAGAGGAAGCGACCGAAGAGGCAACGGCTGAAGAAGCTGAGGCACCAGCTCCGGTTGTAGAAGAGAATTCGGGCATGAAATGGTATATCCTTCGTGTGAACACAGGGTACGAAGATCGGGTCCAGAAAAGCCTCGAGACGCGTATGGTTCAGGAAGAGCTCGAGTCCGACTTCGGCAGAATCATTGTCCCTAAGAAAGAGACCCTCGAGTTTCGTGCGGGCGAAAAGCGTCGCATGACTCGAAAGCTTTATCCTGGATATGTCTTTATTGAGATGCACCGGACTTCCGCTGCGCAGATGCTTATCCGTGATATCCCGCGAGTGACCGGCTTTGTTGGTAGCCAGGATCGCACAAGTGAACCCAAGCCGATGAGCAAAGTAGAGGTACGCCGCCTGCTTAGCCATATCGAGCAGCCGACCGATGAGCCGACGGTAATCCAGCACTTTGAGCGTGGTGACAAAGTGAAGATCATCGATGGCGCTTTCACAAATTTCAACGGTGTTGTGGACGAGGTACGTCCCGAGCGAAGAAAGCTTCGCGTATTGGTGACCATCTTTGGTCGCCAGACACCAGTAGAGGTCGTCTACAACCAGGTAGAAACCCTCGACGATTAACCAGATCTAGAAGAGTAAAGAACCGGAGTTCATCATGGCGAAGAAAGTCATTGGACAAATAAAACTTCAAATCAATGCAGGTGGCGCGAACCCTGCTCCACCAGTTGGACCAGCACTGGGTCAGCAGGGTGTGAACATTATGGAGTTCTGCAAGCAGTTCAACGCCAAGACACAGGGCGAAGAAGGCAAGATTCCAGTGGTCATCACTGTGTATGCGGATCGCTCCTTCTCCTTCGTGACCAAGACTCCAACGGCGTCTTACTTCTTGATGAAGGCGGCCCGAATCAAAAAAGGATCGGGCGAGCCAAATCGAGTGAAGGTAGGCAAGGTCACTCGCGCACAACTCGAAGAGATTTGTCGCAAGAAAGATCCCGATTTGACGGCAGCTGATATGGACGCTGCAGTCCGCACCCTCGAAGGGTCGGCCCGTTCAATGGGATTGAATGTAGTTTAATTTCTGTTCTATGTGCCGGTGAATACCTGTGACCGGCCCAGCATATTTGCTGCCAATACAGGGAGGCGATGATGCCGAGACTAAGTAAAAAACAAATAGAAGCTAATAAACCAATTGAGACGGGAAAGCTGTACTCCACATCGGATGCGGTTTCGCTGGCCAAGGGTGCTGGGTATGCCGGTTTTGACGAATCGGTAGACGTAGCTGTTCGACTAAACGTCGATCCTCGCCATGCGGACCAAAACGTTAGGGGTTCGGTGATCCTACCGCACGGTACTGGTAAAACAATCCGTGTTGCTGTCTTTGCGAAGGGTGAAAAAGCCCAAGAGGCTGAAGCTGCAGGTGCCGATATCGTCGGTGCTGAGGATCTGGTCGAGCGAATCCAGAAAGAAGGGTTCCTTGATTTTGATAAGGCCATCGCCACACCAGACATGATGGGTCTGGTAGGGCGAATCGGTCGAGTCCTGGGTCCACGTGGTTTGATGCCTAATCCAAAGACCAACACGGTTACGTTTGACGTAGCACCGGCGGTTGAAGAGGCCAAGGGAGGAAAGGTCGATTTCCGGGTAGATAAGTCCGGTATCGTTCACGCCACCTTTGGTCGCAAATCCTTTTCAGCGGAGCAGCTTAATGACAATTTGAACACGCTGCTAGAGCAGATTGTTCGATTGAAGCCTGCTTCGGCGAAAGGGAATTATCTTCGGAGCATCAATGTCAGTACGACAATGGGCCCCGGAGTTCCTGTAGACCCCAATCAGTATTGAGGTTTTTTTTTTAAGCGTTAAGTTCGATGTCGCGCCGGGATTCGATCGTCTGAGAAGCAGGTATTGCATTTGCAAGTAAGTCCCGCGGAGGCGTGTTCGAGCCCACCCGGCTTTCACACTCCCTGATTCAGTGGAATCCCCCCAAGCGGCAATAAGACCTTAAAAGGAGGTCCATTTGAGACGCGAAACAAAGCAAGAGTATATCGCAGGGCTCAAAGAGCAACTGCTTGACTCGCAATTTGTGCTCCGAACCCGTTTTACGGGGTTGGACGTGTCGTCTATGACCGCCTTGCGGGCGAACCTCAGAAATTCGGGCACCGGATACAAAGTGGTTAAAAACACTTTGTTGCGGTTGGCCGTAGAGGGAACGCAATACGAATCGTTGGTAGAAGACCTGAAGGGCCCTATAGCCCTGGCCTTTTCCAGTGAAGATCCGGTTGCTACCGCAAAGGTTTTGACAGAGTTTGCTAAGGACGCAGAGTGCTTCACTTTGGAGCAAGCTGTTTTAGATGGCAAAGCACTGTCGGCTTCGGACATCGAAACGTTGGCAGAACTGCCCAGTATGGACGTGCTTCGTGCTCAGTTCCTGGGTCTTCTACAGTCTGTACCACAGAAGTTCCTTGGTGTGCTCGAAGCACCCGGCCGGGAACTTGTTGGGGTTCTGGCTGCACGCCAACGCGAGTTGGAAGAAGCATCTTAAGTCGTAGACACACTGTAATCACACAAATTGCTGGAACGATTACTTAGAATCAAAGTATCCAGGGAGAATTAAAAATGGCTGAAATGACAAGAGAAACAGTAAAAGATTGGCTTTCGCAGCAGACCGTTCTTGAGCTTTCCGAGCTCGTATCCGAGCTTGAAGAGCTTTGGGGCGTGTCCGCGGCTGCACCCGTAGCTGCTATGGCTATGATGCCAGGTGCCGGTGGTGACGCTGGTGCTGCTGCTGAGCAGACCGAGTTTGACGTTGTTCTTACCGCCGCTGGCGACCAGAAGATCAAGGTCATTAAAGAGGTTCGTGGATTCACAGACCTCGGTCTGAAAGAAGCGAAAGACCTTGTGGACAGCGCTCCGAAAGCAATCAAGGAAGCTGTGTCCAAAGAAGAAGCCGAGAAGGTCAAAGAGGCCTTGGAAGCTGTTGGTGCGTCTGTCGAGATCAAGTAGATCTTCGCAGAGGCCTGTATCGAAGCACAGTGCTCACCCCCGGGCCGGAAGGCCCGCGGGTGTAGCTTCTGTGCGATCCCATAGAATTTCCAACGACATTGGTCATACCAGGCCAATTGAAAGGAAGGTTGTCACATGGTCGCACTGACCCGAAAGGATCTCCGCTTACGTCATAGCTTCGGCAAGTTTCAAAGTGCTGTAGCTGTTCCCAACTTGATTGAGATCCAACGCCAGTCTTATTCGAACTTCCTCCAGAAAGATGTTGATCCTGACCAACGTAACGACGTGGGTCTTCAACGTATCTTTAATAGCGTTTTCCCTATTAAAGATTTCAATGAGACGGCTTCGCTGTCCTTCGTGTCGTATGAGTTGAATCGACCTCAGTATACGGTTGAAGAATGCCGTGAACGAGGGATGAACTATTCTGCTTTGATGCGAGTAGAGTTCCGCCTAGAGGTATACGATATCGACGAGGAAACGAACGAACGTTCGATCCGAGATATCAAGCAGAACGATGTATATTTCGGTGAGATCCCGCTGATGACGGACAAAGGTACGTTCATCGTTAATGGAACGGAACGTGTTGTGGTCAGTCAGTTACACCGTTCTCCGGGGGCCTTTTTCGGACACGATAAAGGAAAGACCCACTCCAGCGGTAAATTGCTCTACAGTGCTCGTGTGATTCCCTACAGAGGTTCCTGGCTCGATTTCGAGTTCGATCATAAGGATCTTCTGTATGTGCGTATTGATCGCCGTCGGAAGATGCCGGCGACCGTGCTTTTGAAGGCTCTCGGTTTCAGTACCGAAGAGCTTTTGGACTTCTTCTACAAAACCGAGAAGGTTTTCCTGAGCCCAGGTGGAGCCTGGCATCGGGAGTTGGATCCCGCCCTCGTCCAGGGACAACGGGTTCCAGAAGACCTGAAGGATCCCGAAACAGGGAAAGTTGTCGTTAAGGCAGGAAAGAAGTTCACCAAAGGAAGTATTAAACGACTACAGAGCATGGGGTTGAATTCAATTCCTGTGCCCGTAGAAGAGCTGATAGCGAAGGTCTTCGCCAGAGATATTGTTGATCTCGACACTGGCGAGGTGATCGCGGAATGCAATGAACTCGTTACGGAAGAGTCCCTCGAGGAACTCCAGTCCCGTGGCATTCTCGAGTTTGACGTTCTCTACATCGATAATCAGAAGGCGGGCCCGTATATCCGGGATACCCTCAAAGTTGATAAAGTCGACAGTGCGGATGAGGCTGTCCTTGAGATCTATCGTCGACTTCGTCCAGGCGAACCCAGTAATCCAGAGCATGCGCGGAAGTACCTGAACAACCTGTTCTTCGATGCTTCACGCTACGATCTGTCTACGGTGGGTCGCGTGAAACTGAACTACAAGTTCAAGTTGGATGAGCCTGTAACCAATACGGTTTTGACCGTCTCGGACATCCTTGAAGTTGTTCGTTACCTTGTCGATCTGAAGAACGGCAAAGGTAATGTCGACGACATCGATCATCTCGGAAACCGTCGTATTCGTGCCGTTGGTGAGCTACTGGAGAACCAGTATCGAATCGGTCTGGTACGAATGGAGCGGGCGATTCGCGAGAAGATGTCCTTGTCCCAGGAAATCGACATGCTGATGCCTGGTGACATCGTAAATGCGAAACCGGTAACCGCTGTGGTCCGTGAGTATTTTGGTTCTAGCCAGTTGAGCCAGTTCATGGATCAGACCAACCCACTTAGTGAAATCACCCATAAGCGTCGTCTTTCGGCCCTTGGGCAGGGTGGTCTTACTCGCGAGCGTGCGGGCTTCGAGGTTCGTGATGTCCATCCGACACACTATGGCCGTATTTGTCCTATCGAGACTCCAGAAGGTCCGAATATCGGTTTGATTTCCTCGTTGGCTACGTTTGCGCGAGTTAATCCATTGGGCTTCATTGAGACTCCCTACCGAGTTGTCGAGGACGGGAAACTTATAGACGAAACCCGTTGGTTAAGTGCTCTCGAAGAGGTCGACCATGTTGTAGCGCAGGCGACGACATCGGTTGATGGTAAGGGAAAACTTACTGAAGACCTCGTTGCGGCTCGCTGCAATGGCGACCTGGCTCTTTTCCGGCCTTCGGAAATCACGCTGATGGATGTATCTCCAAATCAGTTGGTTTCGGTATCGGCGGCATTGATTCCCTTCCTTGAGCACGACGATGCAAATCGTGCATTGATGGGTTCCAATATGCAGCGCCAGGCTGTACCTCTCTTATGCCCAGATGCCCCGTTGGTTGGTACCGTTCTGGAACGCGCTGTTGCGCGTGACTCGGGTGCTTCGGTGGTCGCACTTCATGATGGTGAGGTTGAATCTGTCGATTCACAACGTATCGTTGTACGTCGCGACCCCAGTCGTGAAGGTGAAGTGGCAGCTTTGCCCGATATCTACAATCTGATTCGGTATCGTCGTAGTAACCAGAACACGGCTCTCAACCAACGTCCTATCGTTGTTCCTGGCGATCGGGTTCAGACGGGCGATGTTATTGCTGATGGTGCTTCGACGGACTGCGGTGAGCTCGCGCTTGGTGCCAACGTTATGGTGGCCTTCATGCCGTGGGGTGGTTACAACTTCGAGGATTCCATCCTTCTTTCCGAGCGTACGGTCAAAGAGGATGTGTTCACGAGTATCCACATTGAAGAATTTGAGAGTGATGCCCGAGACACGAAGCTTGGAAAAGAAGAGATTACGCGGGATATCCCCAACGTCTCCGAAGATCTCCTGGCCAATCTGGACTCGTCCGGAATTATCCGCATTGGTGCAGAGGTTAAGGGTGGCGATATTCTCGTTGGTAAAGTGACTCCCAAGGGCGAGACACAGCTTAGCCCAGAAGAGAAGTTACTTCGCGCCATCTTCGGTGAGAAGGCTTCGGATGTGAAAGATACCTCTCTGCGAGTGCCTCAGGGCGTCGTAGGTACGGTTATTTCTGCTAAGGTCTTTGCGCGTAAGGGTGTCGAAAAGGACGAGCGTACACTTGAGCTTGAACAGCATGAGCTGGATCGTCTTGAGAAGGATAAGGAAGACGAAATCCGGATCATCCGGCTGTCCGCGTTGCAGGCAGTAAAACGCCTTCTGCAAGGTCGGAAGCTGAAATCACCGTTGGTCAACGACGCCGGTAAGAAGATCCTCAAGAAGGGGACGGTGCTTGAAGCGGATTCTCTCAATGATATTCCGACCAAGTATTGGGCCAGCATTGACACCGAAAATGGCGAGGTCGCGCGTGAAAACGTACGAAATATCCTGGCCCAGTTGGAAGATAAGGTTCAATTCATTGAGACCATCTTCAACGATCGGGTCGAGCGACTTCGCAAGGGTGATGATCTACCGCCAGGCGTTATTAAGAAGGTGAAGGTCTACGTGGCAATCAAGCGTAAGATCGCGGTTGGCGACAAGATGGCTGGACGACACGGAAATAAGGGTGTTGTCTCTCGGATTCTTCCTGCGGAAGATATGCCGTATATGCCTGACGGCCGCCCCGTCGATATAGTTCTCAACCCATTGGGTGTTCCGAGTCGAATGAACGTTGGACAGGTGCTGGAAGTCCACCTTGGACTTGCGGCCAGAGGCCTGGGTTCTCGGATCGCACAGCTTTGGGAAGAGAACTATGGAACCGAAGCCATTCGTAAGCAGCTGAAGAGCGTGTTCACTAGTGACACGATGACTAAGATGCTTGACGAGCTTGATGATGAGCAACTTCTTACCGTAATCAAGGACTGTTCGAAGGGTGTGCATTTCGCTACGCCGGTATTCGATGGTGCGACGGAAGAGGAGATCGACCAATATCTTGCTCTCGCGGATCTTCCAGAGACCGGTCAGATGACTCTTATCGACGGGCGGACAGGTGAAGAGTTCGGCGAGAAAGTGACGGTCGGCATTATGTATATGTTGAAGCTTCACCATCTCGTGGATGAAAAACTTCACGCGCGTTCTACCGGTCCATACTCGCTGGTTACGCAACAACCATTGGGCGGAAAGGCTCAATTTGGTGGTCAGCGTCTTGGTGAGATGGAGGTCTGGGCTATGGAAGCCTACGGTGCAGCACATGCACTACAGGAATTCCTGACGGTCAAGAGTGACGATGTTGCCGGTCGAACACGGATGTATGAAGCAATCGTGAAGGGAGATCATACTCTCCAGGCTGGCCTTCCGGAGTCGTTCCAGGTGCTTGTTCAGGAGCTTAAAGCCCTGGGCCTGGATGTGACGATGGAAGACACGGCGTGATGGCCATTTAGTGACGAACGTAGAGTAATTCTGGGACTACCAAACTCTCGAGGAACGAAACCTTGAAAAATATGTACAGCTACATTGATAAGCCGAAAGACCCATCCACGATCAAGTCCATCCGTCTTGGTATTGCCTCTCCTGAGCAGATTCGTAAATGGTCTCGCGGTGAAGTGAAGAAGCCGGAGACGATCAATTATCGTACGTTCAAGCCAGAGCGGGACGGTTTGTTCTGTGCTCGGATCTTCGGCCCAGTCAAAGACTACGAATGCATTTGCGGTAAATACAAGCGAATGAAGCATCGTGGCATCGTCTGTGAGAAGTGTGGTGTGGAGGTTATCCAGTCCAAGGTGCGCCGAGAGCGTATGGGCCATATCAATCTCGCGGCACCCGTTGCGCATATCTGGTTCCTTAAGAGCCTTCCCTCCCGGATTGGTAACCTGCTCGATATTACGCTGAAAGATCTGGAACGAGTACTCTACTGCGTATCGTACATCGTGCTCGATCCCGGTGATGTCCCAGTGGAGAAGGGCGAGATTCTTAATGAAGATCGCTACGATGAACTCTGTGAAGAACACGGCTATGACACCTTTGAGGTGGGCATGGGCGCAGAGGCGATTCGTCGTCTTCTCGAAGACGTAGAATGTGAGGAGTTGGCTACAGAACTTCGTGCCGAGATGCGGTCAACGAAGAGTGAGGCTAAGCGTAAGAAGTATGCTAAGCGCTTGAAGGTAGTCGAAGCGTTTATCGAATCCGGCAACCAGCCGGAGTGGATGATCCTTGAGGTGGTCCCGGTATTGCCTCCCGATCTTCGTCCACTCGTACCACTGGACGGTGGCCGATTTGCTACAAGTGATCTCAACGACCTCTATCGTCGTGTAATCAATCGTAATAATCGCCTGAAGCGACTTCAGGAGCTCAATGCGCCGGAAATCATTATTCGTAATGAGAAGCGTATGCTTCAGGAAGCTGTAGACGCTCTATTTGATAATGGCCGTCGTGGAAAGACCATCACGGGTCCCAACAAGCGTCCTCTCAAATCTCTCTCTGATAGCCTCAAAGGAAAGCAAGGACGTTTCCGTCAGAACCTTCTGGGTAAACGCGTAGACTATTCGGGCCGTTCCGTGATCGTTGTAGGACCTAACTTGCGCCTGCACGAATGTGGTCTGCCGAAGAAGATGGCTCTGGAACTGTTCAAGCCCTTTATCTACAACCAGCTGGAAAAGCGCGGTTATACGACCACCATCAAGGGAGCGAAGAAGCTCGTTGAAGAAGGTGCCCCGGAGATCTGGGACATTCTCGAAGATGTGGTTCGCGAACATCCGGTTATGCTGAATCGTGCCCCGACTCTGCATCGTCTCGGTATCCAGGCCTTCGAACCAATTCTTACCGAAGATAAGGCGATCCGATTGCACCCACTCGTTTGTGTGGCTTTCAATGCTGACTTCGACGGCGATCAGATGGCTGTACATGCGCCTTTGTCTGTAGAAGCACAGATGGAGGCCCGCGTGCTTCTTATGAGCACGAACAACATTCAGTCGCCTGCTCATGGTAAACCGATCATCGTTCCCACACAGGATATCGTTCTCGGTCTGTACTATATGACGCGTGGCCGCAATGGTGTTCTGGGTAGCGGTAGTTCTTTCACCGGTCCCGAAGAAGTTCGTGCAGCCTTTGATGCTGGCAAGCTTCATCTACAGGCGAAGATCAAGTGTCGCCTTGATGGCGAGAGTGTTGATACCGTAGCGGGACGTATTCTCTTGAGCGAGATTATTCCAGAAGAGATTCCGTTCAGTGACTACAATAAAGTTCTCGATAAGAAATCCCTGAATGGACTTATCGACACGACGTTCCGCCGCTGTGGAAGTAAGAAGACCATTCTTTTGGCAGACGCACTGCGTACCTGGGGATATGAGAATGCGACGCGTGCCGGTATCTCCATTGGTATTAAGGACCTCATCATTCCGAAGGAAAAAGAGGAGATCCTGGCAGGGGCTCGCGCTGAGGTCCGTACGGTCCATATGGAGCACGAAGAAGGTCTGATCACCGAAGGTGAGCGGTATAATAAGGTCATCGACATCTGGACCAAGGCCAGCAATGGCGTAGCCGATGAGATGATGGCGAAAATCGCTGCTGATCCAGATTTGGAAAGTGGTGAGAGCTCAGACGGATCCTTTAATCCGATTTACATCATGGTCGATTCCGGTGCTCGTGGTAGTCGTGAGCAGGTACGTCAGCTCGCAGCTATGCGTGGTCTGATGGCGAAACCGTCCGGTGAGATTATTGAGACACCGATTACCGAAAACTTCCGTGAGGGACTGACGGTTCTCCAATACTTCATCTCGACTCATGGTGCCCGTAAGGGTCTTGCGGATACCGCTCTTAAGACCGCGAACTCCGGGTATCTTACGCGACGTCTGGTTGATGTTGCACAAGATGTTGTCGTGCGTGAGTTCGATTGTGGAACACTCGACGGTCTGGCCTGTTCAAGCCTGATCGAAGGTGGCGAAATCATCGAGCATTTCAAGCATCGTGTTCTTGGCCGTGTTGCCCTGGATGACATTCTTGATCCCTATACGGGTGAAGTCATCGTGGAAGCGGACCAGGAGATCGACGAAGCGGCTGTTGATCGTCTCGACAATGCCGGTATCGATGAGGTTATGGTTCGTTCGCCGTTGACCTGTCGGACACGTAACGGTTGTTGCGTATTGTGTTACGGCCGTGACCTGGCCCGTGGACGTCTCGTGGATATCGGCGAAGCGGTTGGTATCATTGCCGCCCAATCCATTGGTGAGCCAGGAACACAGCTTACAATGCGTACCTTCCACATTGGTGGTACTGCAGCCGGTTCGGTCGAGCGTTCGAGCCTTGAGGTTCGATTCGAGGGTACTCTTGTCTACCGTAATCTTCGTACCGTATCTTGTGATGCGGTCGGAGCGGATGGCAAGACGACTCAGGTACAGGTAGTTACAAATCGTAACGGTGAAGTTGCCGTTATCGATGAGTCTGGCCGTGAGAAGGAGCGTCTGCCATTGGTGTACGGTGCTACTCTTCGTGTCAACGATGGGGACACTGTCTCCAAGGGCCAGGAGATTGCCGAATGGGATCCATGGGCCACTCCGATTCTTACAGAGGTCGCTGGTTTCGCGAAGTTCGAGGACTTCATTGAGGGCAGTACATTTGTGGAACAGGTGGATGAGTCCACGGGTCTATCTCGAAAGGTCGTAATTGAGACCAAGGATCCAAGCCTTCGTCCACGCATCGCGATCGTAGATGAGCGCGGTAAGCCCGTGAAGCACAGCGAATCAGGTGTGCCGGTCTCTTACACGTTGCCGGTCAATTCGAATATCGATACCGAGCTGTTCAAGGCCGATGAAGGTGTTCGCCCTGGTGATGTTCTCGCTAAGATTCCACGTGAAACCGTTAAGACCAAGGATATCACGGGTGGTCTTCCGCGCGTAGCCGAGCTGTTCGAAGCACGGAAGCCGAAAGATCACGCCTTGATCACAAGTATTGATGGTCGCGTAGAATTCGCTGGTATCGCCAAGGGTAAACGAATTGTACGGATTGTTCCCGAGGTCGGAAATCACACCGATTACGCCATCGCCAAGGGTAAGCACGTCATTCTTCAAGAAGGTGAATATGTGAAGGCGGGTGATCCGCTGATGGACGGTTCCCTCAATCCTCACGACATTTTGAGCGTGAAGGGTGAGAAAGAAGTGGCCCGGTATCTCGTAGACGAAATTCAGGAAGTCTATCGTCTGCAGGGTGTACGTATTCACGATAAGCACATCGAGATTATCGTACGTCAGATGCTTCGTTGGGTTCGTATCGTTGAGGTTGGTGATACATCGTTCGTATACGGTGACCAGATCGACCGTTGGACCTTCAACGCCGAGAACGCGCGCGTTGTAGCCGATGGTGGAGAGGCCGCGGGTGCGGACACTCTGCTTCTGGGTATCACGAAAGCCTCTCTTTCGACGGACAGCTTCATCTCGGCGGCCTCCTTCCAGGAGACCACCAAGGTGCTTACGCAGGCCGCGATTCAGGGCAAGAAGGATTACCTCGACGGCCTGAAGGAGAACGTGATTGTCGGTCGATTGATTCCGGCAGGAACGGGCTATCCGATCTACAC
>MDTE01077082.1_pt1 | contig 13448 bp, 10 predicted proteins | sample 811231 | NCBI WGS metagenome assembly MDTE01 (sample SAMN05326651, study PRJNA326480) | marine metagenome | isolation source: seawater | place: Indian Ocean: Red Sea | collected 2010
ATAGATTGGTGAGGGGCACTTTGAGCTGCATCTAGTAGAACTTTGGCACCATGTTGTTTAGATAATGAAATAATATTTTCAATTGGATTGCATACTCCTAGAACATTGGAAATATGAACTACACATACTAATTTTGCACCATCTAAAGAAGCTTCGAGAATTTCCATATCCAGTGTTAAATCTTGTTGAACAGGAACGTATCTTAACTCAATATTCATTTCCTTAGCAAGCATCTGCCAAGGAACAATATCCGAATGATGTTCCATTTCTGTTAGTACAACTGCATCGCCAGAAGAAAGGTTTGCTTTGCCCCAAGCATGAGCAACTAAATTTATTGCTTCAGTGGTGCCACTAGTAATAATAACTTTATCAGAATTATAGATTTTCTTTAGAGAATTCCTACATGCTTCATATCCATCGGTTGCTTCACCGGCTAGAGTGTGAACTGCTCGGTGAACATTTGCATTTGAATTTGTATAGTAATCATTCATGGCATCGATTACGACTTGTGGTTTTTGAGTAGTTGCGGCATTATCTAAGTAAACTAATGGGTGGCCATTCACCTTTCTCTGCAATATTGGAAATTGTTCACGCATTTTTTCACCTCATTAGTTCACATTCAAGGTGAATTTTTAATCGCGTTTTGAGATCTTCAGAAATAATTTTATTTTTTAGAGAGGAGAAAGTATTGACAAGAAAACCTTCCACAATTAATGCTTCAGACTGTTCAGTAGACAAACCTCTTGACTGAAGATAATGCAACTGTTCTTTGTCTATTGGTGCACTGGCTGCTCCATGGGTTGCAGTTACTTCATCAGATAGCACTTCAAGTTCAGGAATTGCATCAGCTCTTGCTTTTTGTGATAGTAATAAATTGTGAAAAACTTGAGCAGCATTAGAATAGTTAGCATCATCAGCAATGAATAGTTGTCCGGTTCCAATAGAGTGACTTCTGTCACCACATGCAGCATTCATAATCAGGGAGGAATCTGTATATTTTACTAGATGATTTATTTCCATGTGGTGATCATCATGTCTAGCATCCATTCCATAAACAGCAATAGCCTGATTCAATGAAGAGTTATTCTCTGATAGGGTAGTTCTAATATCTGTTTTATTTCTAAATCCCCCGATTGAAAGTTCGCCATACTCAAGAGTAGAATCTCTGTGAATTTTCCAATCTTCACATCTCAAAAGTTTAGAATTAGAATCTAGTTCGTTAACAAAACCATATCCTATTTGTGAATTTTTTTCTATGGTTCCTGTTATATGCAAGCCAGTCCATCCTCCTTTACCGGAAATATGGATTAGAATTGTGGCTTCACCTTTGCATATGAAATTTAAGTGCCCAATATTGGTTTCTCCAGTTGATAGGAGGTTGATGTTTACAGTTTGACCAGTTCCATTGATTTCAATCTCAGTCATTTCATCATTACACTCGGAAATAAAAACTCTTGAAATGTCAGAATGGTCTTGTATATTTCGAGTCAAGACATGGGCATTACAATCACCTACGATGTCAACACTTAGTGGGCTAGAATTAGGAATACTTTCTACCTTGGAGGGATGTATTCTTTTCCAAGGAGTGTATCGCCATAAATGTGCAGAACGTGAAGGAATTTCCATGTCCAAATAGGTCATCCGATTGCACCCTCCATCTCTAACTCGAGTAATTTGTTAAGTTCAACTGCATATTCCATTGGTAATTCTCTGGTAAAAGGTTCGAAGAATCCATTTACAATCATTCCCATTGCTTCTTCTTCACTAAAACCTCTACTCATGAGATAGAATAATTGCTCGCCAGAAATCTTTGAAACACTAGCCTCATGTTCCAAATCAGCCGTTGAATTTCCAACCTCCATAGTTGGATAGGTGTCAGAGCGAGAGTCTTCATCAAGCATCAATGCATCACATACAACCTTTGATTTACAATCTTTAGCTTTTGGAGATACTTGGAGCATGCCTCTGTACGATGAACGGCCTCCATTTTTGGAGATTGATTTTGACAAAATATTGGAAGTAGTTCTAGGCGCTAAATGGTGCACTTTAGCACCTGCATCTTGGTGTTGCCCTTCACCCGCATAAGCAACTGAGATGACTTCTGCATGTGCGCCTTCACCCTTCAGGATAACGGCTGGATACTTCATGGTCAATTTAGATCCAATATTACCATCTACCCATTCGATAACTGAATTGGAGTGTGCAATACCTCTCTTGGTGACCAAATTGTATACATTTGCTGACCAATTTTGAACAGTTGAATATCTAATTTTGGCATTGTCCATAGCAACCAGTTCGACTACAGCAGAATGTAAGGAATCTGTAGAATATGTTGGAGCAGTACAGCCTTCAACGTAATGTATACTACTCCCCTCATCGGCAATGATTAGAGTTCTTTCAAATTGCCCCATGTTCTTAGCATTGATTCTAAAGTAGGCTTGAACTGGCATTTCAACATGAACATTCTTAGGAACATAAATGAAAGAACCTCCAGACCAAACAGCGGTATTCAACGCAGCGAATTTATTATCGGTGTAAGGAACAACACTGCAGAAGTATTTCTTGACAATCTCAGGATGCTCTTTTAGTCCTGTATCCATGTCGAAGAATAATACTCCTTGTGCCTCAAGGTCTTCACGAATTGAGTGGTAAACTGCTTCGGACTCGTATTGAGCGGTTACGCCACCAAGCCACTTTTGCTCTGCTTCAGGAATTCCCAATCTGTCAAATGTATTTTTGATGTCATCTGGAACATCATCCCAGTCTTTTTCAGTTTGATCAGATGATCTAAGGAAATAGGTGACATTATCAAAATCAATACTCTCCAACATTCCACAATTTCCCCAATCGGGCATTGGCCTTTCGATGAAGTGATGGTATGCTTTGACTCTAATCTCAGTCATCCATTCGGGTTCATTCTTCAGAGCAGAGATGTCCCTAACAACCTGTTCAGACAGACCTTTGTCAAATCGAATAGTTGCGTTTTCAGGGTCGTGGAATCCATATTGGTAATCACCAACAGCGTCATATGCTTGCTCACTCATCAAATCTCCTCCAACCAATCATAACCTTTGTCTTCAAGTTTCAGCGCCAATTCTGGACCACCGCTTTGAACAATTCTGCCATCTATCATGGCATGAACATAATCTGGTTTAACCAATTCTAGTAGTCTTTGATAGTGTGTAATAACAAGACATCCAGCATCTTGCGCAATTTCGTTTATTCCTTTCGAAACCACTCGTAGAGCATCGATATCCAATCCGGAGTCTGTTTCATCTAGAAGTGCTAGTTGTGGTTTTAGAAGTAGCATTTGGAGTGTTTCCAAGCGCTTTTTTTCACCGCCACTAAATCCATCATTAACATATCTAGAAAGAAATGATTTATCCATTTCAAGCTGAGACATAGCACCGTTTAACTCCTTTCTAAATTCTCTGGCTTTCAACTGCTCGTCCCGAATAGATGAGACGGACTTTTTTAGAAAATTACCAACTTGAACGCCTGGTATTGATGGTGGGTACTGGAACGAAAGAAACATACCTGCACGTGCTCTCTCATGAACTTCATATTCCTCTAATTGTTTTCCTAGAAAAGTCACGCTACCAGATGTGATTTCATATGCAGGGTGACCCATAATAGCATTAGCCAGTGTAGATTTACCTGCGCCATTTCGACCCATAATTGCGTGGATTTCACCCTTTTTTATGGTCATAGAAATGCCATTTATTATTGGAGTTCCGTCCACAGATATATGCAAATCCTTGATTCGAAGCACTTCCATTTCTTCTCCCCTCAGTGTTAACCTTCCATTTCTCCTTTATGAAGTGGTGTAAGAAAATGTCTCGCAGTATAGCATTTTTAGGTGTACCTAAAACGCGATATGAGTATAATAAAAGCATTCAAAATACTCTCCATCCACCCCTAATCATGAGCGACGATGATTTAGTGGCGAAATATGCTGCTGAAGCGTTGGCATCTATGAAAATGGAAGCACAAAAAAGAATAGAAGAAGTTGTCGATATCGAACTTGAGAATCGATTACGTCAAACCTCACTTTTTAGTTTGCTGGATAGTGACGAAATTATTCCTGCCTTACTAGCGAGACTAAACGAAGTTCGAGCCGCATTAGATGGGCATGGTGGTGGAATAACTATGTCATCATATTCCGTGGTTGGCCAGCATGTAAAAACTCTAGATTTAGTATTAGATTTAACTGGTGCTTGTTTGTCATGTGGCGCTGCACCTGGTACTCTTGAAGGAGTCAAGAATGATTTAGAATCGGATCAAGAAATTTCTTCGGTTAAGTTTTCCAGCGCTCTACTAGATACTTTTGATGAACTAGGACGAGAGTTTATTCTCGCGCATGGCAAAGTCGAATTTGTTTAATTTTCAATATTTTACTGATTCTTTGATGGATGGTTTGAAGGAGTTTATCTTCTGGCACTAAACATGCCAGCATGGCAAGAAGGAACTCGTGAAGACCCAAAGCCTTGCAGAGAGCAAGATAGAGGGAAATTCGAAATCGTTCAAAGAGATGGCAGAGCTAGACTGGGACGTCTCCATACTGAGCACGGTATTTTAGAAACACCGGCATTGCTTCCAGTAATTAATCCAAATATCCGAACCATAGAGCCTAGAGAAATGTGGGATAGGTATGGTATTGGAGCATTAATTACTAACTCATACATAATCTGGAAACATGCGGAATTGAAATCTAGGGCTCAAAGCGAAGGAGTTCATAAATTACTTGATTATCCTGGAGTTGTGATGACTGATTCTGGTACATTTCAATCATATGTTTACGGAGATGTAGAAGTTGGAGTGGAAGAAATTGTAGAGTTCCAACGTTCTATCGGAGTCGACATTGCAACAATGCTAGATGTATTTTCAAGACCTGATATGGATGCTATCGAAGTTGAAAATTGTGTCGTTCAGACACTTGAAAGAGCTCAAAAAAGTATTGATGCTTCACAAAATACTATGCTCAATGGACCGATTCAAGGGGGAATCTTTAGAGAATTGAGGAAAAAATCTGCATCAGAGATGGGCAAGTTTGATTTTTCTGTACACCCAATCGGTGGTATTGTACCTGTTATGGAGCAACACAGATACAAAGAATACGCCAAAATAATGCTCTCTTCATTACCATACTTGCCTCCTAACCGGCCAGTTCATATGTTCGGCTGCGGACATCCAATGCTCTTTCCAATGTCAATTGCACTAGGAGCAGATCTTTTCGATTCTGCTGCGTATGCATTATTTGCTAGAGATGGAAGATTGATGACTCCATGGGGTACAGAAAAAATCGCTGGTCTTGTTGATTGGCCTGTAATTACGCCAAGCATCGCCAATTTGACGCCTAAACAAGTACTTGAAATGGACGAAAATGAAAGGACTGTTATTCTTTCAAAGTATAACCTTGAAGTTAGTCTTGCCGAACTTTCTAGATGTAAGCAAGCGGTTAGAGATGGTACAATATGGAGATTAGTCGAACGCCGAAGTCATCAACACCCAGCACTGAGAGAAGCATTTTTGTGGCTTACTACTAATCCTTCCAATACTCAGATTTCTAATTTATCGATTAATCAGATGATTTTGGATGAAAAATTAGCCTCTCAAGAACTTGGTTTGGAAAAAGGAGTTTGGGAAGCGAGTTGGGATTGGATTGTTAATTCACAAACAACTCCACGTAAAGGTGGTGAGCCGTGGGGAGGTAATGATACATTCACCAGGCCACACATTATTGCTGCAAGAAATTTCATGTTCTCTCGTTGGCATCCAAATTCCACAACTGGAAAAGGGTCATCTGAGGTACTTGTTTTACATGGAAGATCTGGTCCATGGAGAGAGAGATGTGATAATCTTTTGACGAGATTAATTCATCATGCACCAGGATTAGAAGTAATGATTCTAACTCCAATAGGCCTGATGCCATACTCATTTGAAGATGTTAATCCATTCACGCATATTGAAGGGCCAGATTGGCTTTGGAGAAGTCGTCCTAATTTACCACTAATTCGAGATGAATTAGAAAACTTTTCTTTAGGCGACAGAAAAATCATTACTCTTGATTTAAGAGGTGATAATTTGGTTACAAGGGCATTTGCCAAATTAATAGAGCAAGAGGTTCTAAACGAGGATAGTAGGGATGGTTTGATAGATGCAAAGGACTTTGATAAGGCCCAAACCAAGCTTCGTCGAAGGAAGGCCGCCGATAAATTTGCCTTATTTTTTAACATACAAAGTGAAGTATCTCACGAGATGACAGCACATACTGAATTTGTCATTAACCGCCAGGGTAGGATAAAAAATGTCTTGACTTCAAGTGGTAAACATTTAGCAAGTTTTAGACTTGGAGATGGAGGTCTTTCGTTGAATAACGACGGAGCAATTGAACTACATAGTCATCGACGAAGGAAAATTCCTAAACGGATAGCTGATACAGAAATTTTCGGATATACAGGCGAGGGTCTTGCATGGGTTGTAGTCGATGAAGATGCTGAGCCATTCATTCGTCAAGGGCGTAATGTATTTCATGGCTTCATTATTTCATGTGATCCATGGATAAGGCCTAATGAAGCCTGTTTGATTGTCAATCAAAAAGGCGAGTTATTAGGTCATGGAATCTCCCAATGTACTTCTAAAGAATTAGAGACATTCACTAAAGGCATAGCTGTAAAGACTCGTGATGGTATAAAACTGGAAGATTGACCTAAACATGCAGTAGTAGGATTGAATAGTCGTCTTCAACCTGATAAAGTTAGAGGGAGTGATGCAGTGGTCGAAGATTACATTATCCAAACCTCGAATTTATCGAAATCTTATGGCCCCCACATGGCTTTAGAAGATTTGAATCTAAAAGTAACTAAGGGCGCTACTGGACTGCTGGGCCCGAACGGTGCAGGAAAGTCGACATTTCTCAAAACAATTCTAGGCTTGATTCAGGCTACATCCGGTGAAGGCAAAGTTTTGGGCCATGACATTAGGACTGAAGGAGCATCAATTCGTTCACGAATAGGATACATGCCAGAATATGATGCTTTGAATCCAGATATGGATGCTATATACCAAGTTCGTTATTCTGGCGAATTATTAGGAATGAATCCTGTAGTTGCTATGTCTAGAGCCCATGAAGCATTGCAGTATGTTGGCCTTGGAGAACAACGTTATCGTAATATTGGAAGTTTTTCAACGGGAATGAAGCAGGCGACAAAATTAGCATGCGCTATCATTCATGACCCTGAATTGATCATTGCAGACGAACCATCAAATGGATTAGATGCTGTTGCTCGTGAATTTATGATTACTACATTGCAAAACACTGTAAATGCAGGTAATCGCTCGGTTTTGATGGCTTCCCATCTAATGGATGATGTTGAAAGAGTTTGTGACAATATAGTGCTCCTTCACAAAGGAAGATTAGCCGCTCAAGGTCGAATTGAAGATTTGAAAGATATCGATAGAGAGATTGAAATTCATGTGTGGGGAGGCGCTACCAAACTTGAAGAACTAATGACTAATTCCGGTTTATCAGTTCGAAGAGAAGGTAGGATCATGAGAATCCAACACATTGGAGAGGACACTACAACAAGAATTCTAGAGTGTGCTGCCAAAACCGGCGCTCAAATACGTAGAATGCATGAATATGAAGCATCACTTGAAGATTTATTCCTGGTGATTATGGAAAATCTCGGTTATGAAGTAAAATCAAGTGAAGATTTACTTAGAAATCCAGTAACTGCTCGTCAAGTAGATGCTCCACAGAGTATGGGAGGTGGCTCAGCATGAATGAAGAGCAACCGCCGGTCATCCCAATTGTAGAAAATAAGGAAGAAATTTCTTATGATGCTGCGGCTCCAGTAAAAGGTCAAGGTAGAATGGATGCTGCTTGGGGTTCATCAGAAGGCGATGAAGACTTTTCCGCTCAAGTTTCACCATCTAAAGATACTACAGGATTCGTTTTTGAACAGGTATATCAGCCTTGGAACGGAACCTTAAATCCTAGGTGGATGAGGAATTGGGCAATATTGAGGCATCATGTTGCTGGGATCTTCAAAAAGGGCCATCGTCCTTGGAGTATTCCAACCAGACTTTTCCTAGTTGTGGTTTTTATCGCATCGTTAGCTGATGTTGGCTTGACACTTTTATCCGCATTGATAGGCAGCGCTGAATTACATTCAATGTGGGGCGTTAATCGCGATAATCTATACGGGCATGTTTTAGGTTTCTTCCCTAGAAATGTACTTTATTTCCCTATTGTAGCAGCTTTACTCGTTGGTGGAGTGATTTCAGAAGACAGACTTCACGGCACCTCAGCGTTGTATTTTTCACGTCCAATAAACCGTTTCGATTATGTGATGATGAAATACCTTTCAGTTGCTCTAATCCAAGCGATGATAGTATTGTTGACACTATGTTTGTATTATTTCTCTGAAATTGTAAGTATGGGTAGAGGTTGGGCTTGGATTATTGATACATTCCCTCTTTTCATTGCAGCATTTATTGGAGGTACTTTGCTAATAATTACCTATACCAGTATTGGCCTTGGGTTATCTAGTGTTTCGAAAGGAAAATTCTTCCCAGGAATCGGTCTAGTTGCAATAGTTCTAGGGACAAAAACTCTAGCATTAATCGTTTCAGAATTATTTGATAGAGAGATTCTGTATCTTCTCTCACCTTATGATTGTCTAGCCCATGTTGGTCAAGCAATTATTGGAACTGAACCGACATATGATCAGTACTCCTGGACTTGGTCACTCGCCTCTTTGGTGGCAATCAATGCAATTTCACTTTATGTACTGAGTACTCGAGTTTCTTCAATGGAGGTGACAAGAGAATGATGCCAGATTTCGATCAACAAGGCCTTCCACAAACTAAAGAGTGGAAGCCAGAAGTAAAGGCTCCTGTTATACTTCTTGAAAACGTATCTAAGACATATGGAAGAATACACGCTCTAACTGGAATAACATTATCGTTGTCTGGTGGAGTTACTGGAATTTTAGGTATGAATGGCGCAGGTAAGTCAACACTTTTCAAGATTTTAATGGGGAAAATCAAACCAAGTTCTGGACAAGTTAGATTATTCGGTACGAATCCATGGAAGAACCCTGCACCATATTCTCGGGTTGGTTTTGTTCCAGAACATGAGAAAATGTATGATTGGATGACCGCACATGACTTCATTTCCACCTTTGCCAGACTAAACGGACTGACTAGAGAAGAAGCGAAAATTGAGGCCGACAGAGTTCTCGATTTCGTTGGGTTATTGGATGTTGCACACAAGCAGATTGGTCGATTTTCTAAGGGTATGCGTCAGAGGACAAAGATCGCTCATGCATTGGTCAATGATCCGGAATTAATTATTCTCGACGAGCCTCTTCAGGGATGTGATCCATTAGCTAGGACTACGATAATGAATGTTATAAGAGAATTGGGGAGAATGGGTAGGACAGTTATTGTAAGTAGCCACATTCTCCATGAGATAGAAAGGATAACCGAACAAATTGTTATTCTTCACTATGGTAGATTATTAGCATTAGGTAATTTACATGCTATAAGGGAGAGGCTAGACCAAATACCGCATAGAATTGATATTGGTACCGAAGACCCCAAGAGTCTGGCTAAATCTATAATTGATATCGATTCAGTTCATGGAATATTTTTCCCTCAGGGTGAAAATCTATCGATACAAACGCATAATTTAGGCGCCTTCCATTCAAAATTACCACAGGCTATTATCGATAGTGGCCAGAAGGTTGAGTCGATAGATAATCCTGATGATGATTTAGAATCAATTCTAGGATATCTTACGGGTGGAGGTCGTCTGTGATGTCAGAAAAGAGCAATACAATCTTTAGGGCTCTAGACCGTAAAGCAGCTGCAATTACTGAATTCACCATGCGGCAGTATCGAACAAAGATTTCAACTTGGGTGGTTTTGATTGTTGGATTTTTAGCAATCAGTTTACTACTTCTGTTCTATATTGATGGAATGCAGCAAGAATATGAATCGATAGATAATGATGGTGATTCAGCCGATTGGGATGGTGATGGTTATCCTACTGGGCAGGAAAGATTGTATGGTACAGACCCTAGTTCAGCAGATTCTCATCCCGGTTTACTTAATCCTCCTATTGAACCAGACCCACCGGAAAAATGGATAGATGAAGATGATTTTGATTGGGATTCACTTCCGGGTCAAGGCCAAAGAATTTCAGTTGGAATAGATGATGATGGTGACTGTAACAGGGATGATAGAACTGAATCACAGAAGGATTCCAATGATAATAATGTGCCGTGTGATATAGAAATTATAGGTCCATTGGCCAGTAGTGGGACGAATTACGAAATTGATGCCGATAACTTTGTCGACGAAGATCCAAATGATGCAAAGTATACTGAAGAAGCAATTCATAGAGCGTCTATTTTAGCAATCGGTAAACTAGGATTTGTTTTCATAATTGGTATTTTTGTTCCTTTATTTTTGGCAACTGGGCTCATCAGAGAAGAAATGTCAGCAGGAACAATGCACTACATGTTATCCAAGCCAATCGCAAGAACAGAAGTATTCCTATACAGAATATTTGGTTATTTGGGAATCGTATGGCCATATCTAGCCATTATGGTATTCATTTCAGCATTAGTTACAGGGTTTGCAGGCCCGGGGGACTCAATTTTTAGATTTTCAGAATTTGGAATTTGGTTATCAGTATTATTTGCTGCAATGCTTGCAACATTAGTTTACGGAATGCTATTTTGTTTCTTTGGAGTAATGTGGAGATTCGGTATTGTTCTTGCAATTCCTTTCGCAGCTTGGGAATTAGGGATGGCATTATTATCAATGGGGGCTCCAGAGACGGCAATTTTACGATTTTCAGTTGTCGGTTGGGCATTAATGATTGTTGATTCTGCAACTATGCTAGTTTGGACAGATTTGGATTTATTTATCCAAATGGGTCTGTGGGGTGGAGGTGGAGATGGAACTGGCTTCTTCGGGAGTTCAATTGAAGGAGCTGGCCCACTCCAATACTTCAGTTCAAAACCGAGTTTAGGCGATATTGGGCCGTTCTTATCAATGTTAATTTCATCACTAGTTTTGCTTATTCAAGCAGCAGTTCTCTGGCTTCTTGGTGGATTATTATTCAAAGGGAAGGAAATAGAATGAGTTCTGAAATGAATTCCTTCACAGGTGATTTATCTAGGATGTGGAAGTTACAGGAAAGACCACCTCTTCACCACTTAACCTGGGATTGGTGGTGGTGGCTACTAATGTTGGACGATGAGAACGGCAATCCAAGTGGAAAGCAATTGATGGTATTGTGGTCTACTAAAGATAATCCTAAAGTCACTGTTAGTGGCACGGTTTGGCAACCTAAAGGAAGACCGGGTTTCGATGAGCAAAGTGGAATTGCATTAGATGGAATGGTCTGTGCATGGTGGTACGATGGAAAGCGTATGCATGAACCTTTGATTAAACAAAAATGTAGAATCATCGCTATGGACGATACACATGAAATGTGGCCAAAAAAATCATCCTTATCCGGGAATGGGGGTGGTGCTGTAGTTCCATTATTGGATGAGGATATGTCTATGGGGCTCAAGAGTGACCTATCCGAATTTTGGCTAAACCTTACCAGTGATGAGCAAGATATACCCGGTAGTGTACCCGAAAAAATGAACTTTCAGATCACTCCTTGGAATGAGCCAATGTCAACTGCCAGACATGCAACTGCGACTTATTTGATGAACATGGGTTATGATATAATTCGATTACATGGATGCAAGGTTAAAGGAAATCTCGACGATGAAGAAATAACGGGTACAGCATATTTTCAGAAAGTGTGTGTTCAAGCACCTTCAGTTCCTTGGTATTGGGGAGTTTTACATTTAGATGATGGCTCTTACATAGACTGGTTTGTACCTCATTTGAGTTTCACTATAACTGCACGAGATAATCGGCCTTGGAAGAAGAGAGATTTAGGTCACTTGAGTCTGTCTCAAGGAGGACTATTTCACGATGCTAAAAATAAACGAACTGAGAAATTTAGCAATGTAATTATTGAGAAATGTGATTCAGGATTAGTAGAGGGTAAACACGGACACCATCCCGATGCACCTTTACCCGCTTTCAAAGTTAAGATGTGGAATGAAAATACAACTATTTCACTACGGTCTAACGCTGTAGACAGGGCTCATTGGACCTTTGAACAACCGACTCGTGGAGGTCTAACTTCACATTTCACTTATAATGAATATCCGTTGGAAACTAAATTTTTGCGTATTGAAGATGAATCAGGCATGAGAACAGAAGAAGACTACTCATGGATTAGAGGTAATGCAGAACATTCATGGGGTCTACTTCACTGAATTTTGGAATTTTAGAGGGGAAGGTTCATGGGGGATAAGTCGTTAAACCTACATTAGGAGCCTGTTACTATGAGTGATGAAGTTGCCGAAGAGAAGACCACAGATGAGGCTTTGAAGGCTAATAATGCAGAAAAACTAGCAAAAACTTTCCGTTTGATAGATGGAGAAGAGATTCTACTGACAAAGAAGCCAAGTATTTTTGCATTCATTGGTATGTATTTCCTAGGCGTAGTAGTTCTTGTACTACACTTAATTTTCGGCCACGTGGAATCTTTGGGAGATGATGCTCAAGGATTTATGGCATTAGTCTGGTCCTTTATCGACCTGACAACTAGCGATCACATGTCATTTAGTTTCGTTTTTGTAATGCTTTTCATCACTTGGCTTAATCGCTTGATGAATACTTCAACATCGGGGCGTTGGGTTACATTGTGGCTATTTTTAGTTGCTATGACTCCAGTAATTATTCAGTTTGACCAATTTTTAACCTTCATCTCTAACATTTTTAATATGGATAGTGAAATGAACTTCATACCATTTGACTACAGTTTCACTTTATTTGGAATAATTTATTCTGTATTATTTTGGGCTCTAACATTCTACTATCAAAATAGCTTCCACTATGCTATTACTTCTGATGCTGTCATTTTCGAGCACAGTTTCTTACTTTCTAGATCTCATAGAAGAATTCTTTTTGATAGAATTTCTGAAGTTATCGTCGATCGTTCACCAGTTGGAACTGTTTGTGGATATGCCACAGTTTCAATACTAACTGATTCAGGTGTCGGAATTGTTGATGAAACTCTCGGTGCTGGTGGCGCTGTTAATATGCCTGGTACCGCTGAGAAACCAGATGATTCAGCCGCTGAAAAGGCAGGTAAGTCATTAATTCGTTCATTCTTTGCTTTACTGACGTATCAGAGGACCATCAAAACCATAAGACCGGACCCAAAACACTGCTTTTACTCGATAAGAAATTGGGAAAAGTGTAAGATGTTGTTAAACGAAATGCATAAGAAGCACAGTCAATCTAATCTATTGAGTGATTTGAAAGACACAATTTCTTCAGCAAATTCCAATGATGAC
>MDTE01148262.1_pt1 | contig 13447 bp, 12 predicted proteins | sample 811231 | NCBI WGS metagenome assembly MDTE01 (sample SAMN05326651, study PRJNA326480) | marine metagenome | isolation source: seawater | place: Indian Ocean: Red Sea | collected 2010
CAAACATATTTGTAACAAATGTAAACAAACACTGCAAAAATCAATGCTTGTGAAATTAATGTAGCGTTTATATTCATTTGTAGTTAAACAGCAAATAGCAAGTAAAGACCAAACACCATTGATATAATTGGAATAGCTTCAACTAGAGCCAAAACAATAAAGAAGTTTGTTAAAAGAAAAGGTCTTAGCTCAGGCTGTCTTGCAATACCCTCCATAAACTTACTTCCTAAAACTCCAAGGCCAACAGCTGAGCCAATAGCCCCTAGACCAAGCATAAGCCCGGCACCTATATAAATAACAGATTGTTCCATTTTATTCTCCTTTTTAAATATAAATTATAAACTTAATGATCTCCGGTTTCATGCGCCATTGATAAATACAAAATTGTTAAAACCATAAAAATAAAGGCTTGGAGACTTACAACCAATATATGAAAAAGCGCCCACAACAGGTGCAAGCCCAAGCCTAAAACTCCAAAAACTACTGACTGAAACATCATAAGTAGGGCAATAAGTATGAATATCATTTCTCCCGCGTAAAGGTTCCCGAACAACCTTAAACCCAACGAAAGAGGTTTTGCTAGAAGCTGCATTACCTCTAAAGCAAAATTAAATGGAATAGCAAACTTGCCAAAAGGGTGAAGGGTTAGCTCAGCAATAAAACCCCCAAGGCCTTTTATTTTGATACTGTAAAAGATGGTTAGTATAAACACTCCCAGTGCCATGCCTAGGGTTATGTTGGGATCAGTAGTTGGAACAAACTTGAAGTACGCGTCTGCAGGGCTTTCTACTAGCCCAATCGCTGCGCTTGTTTGTTGGGTTAACTGTGGTAAAAAATCAACCGGTATTAGGTCCATGAGGTTCATGAAAAAGACCCAAATTAGAACCGTTAATGCTAGAGGGCCTATAAGCTTATTGTCGGTTGCTCCAAAGATAGATTTTATATTTTCATTGACAAACTCAACACACATTTCTACAAAGTTTTGCATTCTTGTGGGTTTTTGATCTGCTGGATTGAGCTTGATTAGTTTGAAAAGCGCCACGAAAGCGATGCCTAATAAAACAGAAATTGCTATGGAGTCAACATGAAAAGCCATGAACCCCATCTCGTCATAGTATTTTGGGTTGCAGGTCCAGCCAATGGACTCGGTTTTTCCACACGTAAGGTTGGTTAGATGATGATCTATGTATTCTTTAGTGGTGGTAATTTTTGCCATTTCTTGAAATCTTAGCGCGAATTATAAAAAGATAATTAGTATGAAACAAGGATAATTCTAAAGTTTAAGAAGTTTTTGAATTATGGTTTCTAGCTCGTCTGGTGAATGATAAAAAATTGATACCTTTCCTGCCTTGGTTGTTTTTGTTTCTATTTCTGTTTTATGACCAAAGTTTCCACTAATTTCATCTTCTATGTTGAGCGTATCTCTATCTTTTTCTTTTGTCTTTCTTGTTTTTTTGGTTGGCCTGAGAAGTGCCTCAGCTTGTCTTACGGTGAGTTTTTTTTGCGAAATTGCTTTTGCTAGCTGCTCTGCTTTTGTTGTATCTAGGCCTGATAAAATCTTTGCGTGCCCTTTCTCTAAGGATCCTTGAGAAATCATATCTAATATTCTTGACGACAAAGAGAGAATTCTCATAGAGTTTGCTATTGTGCTTCTTGCTTTGCCGGTTGCTTTAGCAATTTCATCTTGTGTTAATTCAAATTCTCTTTTTAGTCGATCATACCCCCTAGCTTCTTCAACTGGATTTAGGTCCTCCCTTTGAAGGTTTTCAATAAGCGCGGCCTCAAGGGCTTCTTGATCCTCTTTTTGATTTACAAGAGAGGGGATTGTTTTTAGGCCAGCGATTTTTGAGGCTCTGACTCTTCTCTCTCCAGCGATGACCTCAAACCTATCAAGCCCAACCTCTCGGACTAGGATTGGAGATAAAACCCCGTGTTTTTTGATTGAGTGAGCAAGTTCTTGGATCTTCACATCATCAAACTCCTGGCGCGGTTGATACCTTCCAGCTGTTATTTTGTCTAAGTCGATTTCTTTTGTTGTTGTTGGAAGTTTTTGGTCGCCTAAAAGGGCGTCAAGTCCTCGGTTTAAAGATTTGTTATCACTCATTTTCAACTCTTCTTATAAGCTCACCGGCTAGAGCCAGGTAAGCCATGGCGCCAAAAGAATCTGCTTTATGTTGTAGCGCAGAAATTCCAAAGCTTGGGGCTTCAGCAAGTTTAACATTTCTAGGTATTAGTGTATTAAATAAAACTTTATCGAAGTGTGTCTCAAGCTCATGCGAAACCTCTTTTGCTAAATTGTTTCTCATGTCTACCATTGTTCTAATGATGCCAATAACCCTGTTGTTGGTGTTAGTTTTGGATGATAGAGCGTTTATGGTGTTAATTAAGTCGGTTAGCCCTTCAAGAGAATAGTATTCACATTGCAGTGGTATTAGTGTGCCCACTGATGAGATCAGGGCCTCTGTTGTTAGTTGGTTTAAGGTTGGTGGAGTATCAATTATTGTATAATCATATGAGTTTTGGACTTCATTGAGTCGGGACGCGAGAAAGCCCTGTTTGTGGTTGTCTCTTATGTCAACATCTAGCGCAATTAGCTCCTGCCCTCCCGGGACAATTGAATAGCCGTCTCCACTCTCTTTGATTACCTCTTTGATGGGTTTCCCCTCAAAATAGGCTGCATAAAGGGTGTCTGTCTCGTTTTTGATAATGCCTGCTGCTGATGTGGCGTTTCCTTGCGGATCCATATCTATTAAGAGGGTTTTTCTGCCTGTTGCTGCTAAGCTTGCAGCTAAGTTTACAGCTGTTGTTGTTTTTCCTACGCCGCCTTTTTGATTAGCAATGGCAAGGGTTTTATTCATTTTGTATCTTTAGTATATGTTTTTCTTTTTCGTTTTCTATTTTTATTATTTCATAGTTTTCTTTTGATATGTTGGCTTCAACAATTTCGCTGTTGATGGTTTTGAGCTTTCCTTTTAGCAGCATAAGAGTAAAGGGCTTCTCTAAAAAACTGTTTGTTAAGTTTACTGTTTTTTTTGTAGAGGCAAACGCCTTGGTGACAACGCAATCTACCTTTTTGCCTATTTTTGTGTTTTTGTTGAAACCTCCAATGATTTTAGCGTTTTTTATTTCGAGCAACTTGATTATTTTTTTTAGGTGATAATTTTTTTTATTGTTTTTTTCAGATAAATATATGTTTTTATTTTCATTAAAAATTGCCAGGGGTATGCCTGGCAGCCCGCCTCCTGTCCCAATGTCTAAAATGTTTCTATATCGTTTTAAGTGTTTTGTTAGGGTTGTTGCTTCTTCGATTGCTTCGTCTATTATTTTGCCTGGGTTGTTTTTTGATATTAGGTTGTGTTTTTTATTAAATTTTATTGTTTCTTCCTTAAAGAGCTCTATTTTGTCGCTTCGTAACATTTTTATTTTGAATTTTTTGCAATTGCCACGGTAATGAGGCTTATTGCGGCTGGGGTTACCCCCTCTAGCCTGGAGGCGTCGCCAATTGTTTTTGGCCTGCTTGCCGAAAGTTTTTCTCTTACTTCTGTTGACAGTCCTTGTATCTCTGCAAAGTTTATCGTGTCGGGTATCAGTTTTTTAAAGTTTTTTTCGTTCCTTTTAATCTCACGGAGTTGTTTTTTTATATAGCCTTCGTACTTGCATTCGTTTGCAAACCGCGCAAGGTTCTCTGTGTCGTTAGTTGCTAGGAGCTTAGCTGTTTTTTTTAGGTCTGGGTTGGGTTTCTTTAAAAAGTCTTTTAGTTGTTGTTTTTTGTTTCCCATTTGAATTGTTTTGGTTTTGTTAAGCTTCTTAAAGTTTTTATATTGTTCTTCTTGCTTTGAGTATCTATTAAAATGTTCGCCCTCTACAAAACCCTTTTCATAAAACTTCTCTATAAGCCTTTGTTCGGCGTTGTCTTGTGAAAACATTAGCCTGTGCTCGGCTCTGCTGGTAAACATCCTGTATGGTTCTGTCACCCCAAGATTTATAAGGTCGTCTATTAATACGCCGATATACCCGTCATGTCTTTCCAATATTAGGCTTTCCTCCTTGCATATTTTTAGGCTTGCGTTTACTCCGGCCATTAAGCCTTGCGCAGCTGCTTCCTCATATCCTGTTGTTCCGTTTATTTGGCCTGCTAAATACAGATTCTCAATATCTATAAGTTCCAGAGTTTTGTTAAGGGCTCTAGGGTCTACAAAGTCATACTCGACAGCATAGCCATATTCGGTTATTTCAGCTCTTTCCATTCCTTTTATTGTTTGTATAAACTTTTTTTGGTTTTCTTCAGGGAGGCTTGTTGATATTCCGTTTGGGTAAACAAGATCTTCATCTACCCCCTCTGGCTCAATGAAAATTTGATGGCTTTCTTTTAGTGGGAACTTTTGGATTTTGTCCTCGATTGACGGACAATACCTTGGCCCTATGCCGACAATATTTCCGGAATACATTGCAGATTTTTTAATATTGTTTGAAATTTCTTTATGTGTATCAGGATTGGTTCTTGTTATATAGCAGCTTATCTGCTTCATGTGTTTACTGTTTCTGCCTTTCTTTGACATCCACGGTGTTGGTTCTTCGCCAGGCTGCTCCTCCATACTCTCCAAATTAAGCGAAGTTAGCTTTATTCTTGCTGGTGTCCCTGTTTTAAGTCTTCCCATAGGTAATTTTAGAGAGTAAAGCCTGTTAGCCAGCTTTACCGATGCTCTATCACCTACTCTGCCTCCCTCAGTTTTTTTGTCACCTTTGTACATTATTCCTTTTAGGAAGGTTCCAGTTGTTAAGATTATCGCTTCTCCGTCTATTCTTTTTCCGTTATCTAAAAAAACAGCTTCTGCTTTACCATTATTTATCTCGATATCCTCAACCTCTGCTTCTATGACTTCAACATCAGTTCTCTTTATTATTTTTTGAATGGCCAGTTTGTATTTATCTCTGTCGCACTGAACTCTAAGCGATCGAACAGTTTCCCCTTTTCTTGTGTTTAGGGTTCTGTATTGGATGCCAGCAGCATCGGTTGCTTCAGCCATAATGCCGCCAGCTGCATCAATTTCTCTGACAAGATGCGTCTTTCCCAAGCCTCCTATTGCGGGGTTACAAGACATCTGACCGATAGAACTTTTTGATATGGTGATTAGGCAGGTTTTAAGTTTTTTCCTATGCGCGGCATGGGCGGCTTCGCATCCAGCGTGACCACCTCCTATAACAATTACATCATATTTATTATTCATAATAATATTAATTATATATATTTATTGTTGTTATTATTAGGCACAAAAAAAACTGTTAATAAGTCGCTTAAGACTTTACAGGAAAGGGTCTCGCAGCTTCTAACAAGTATGTAAAGAAACCCTTAATTAAAATAAATCTAAACAGTTGAAATCTTGTGCATAAAAACCAGCACCAAAAACAACTAACAATTTATCAACAAGCAACTAACTACTTTCCAATGCAAAAACTAGAAAAAATCTCACCTAAAAGCTCATCACTCGTCTTTAAGCCAACGACCTCAGCTAACAAATCCCTGCAAACTTTCAAGTTTTCAGCAACAACATCAAGCGACTCGTTTGCTTCAATCGAGGCTGATACAAGTTCTAACTTAGAAGACACTTCAGAAAATATATTTACATGCCTTTCCCTGACTAAATAAGTTAGATCTTTCCCGCTTTCATTTACTGACAACTTTTTATCCAAAAGCTTACGCAACCCACCCAGACCATCCATTTTTTTTGCTGACACAAACAAATCAAACCCTAAAGGCCTTTTATCAGATACATCTATCTTGTTATAAACTAAAAGATAATTCTGTTTACCAAGCAGCTCTTTAAAAAAAGAAACAGAACTCTCTGTTTCTTCATCAAAAACAAGAATGACCAAATCAGATTTTTTTATCTCATCAAAACTGATATTAATACCAGCGCCTTCTATTAGATCATCAGTGTCTCTGACGCCGGCGCTATCTCCAAGAGTTAGAACTATGTTTTGGAGAACAAGCTCTGAATCTATAAGATCTCTTGTAGTGCCAGCTACCGAAGAAACAATAGACCTGTCTCTACTCAACAAAGAATTAAATAAAGAGGATTTTCCTGAATTAGGCGGTCCAGCAATTAAAACCCTTGGCTTGTTAAGGCTGTCCTTTCTCGAAGAGCAAGCACCTGCAAAACCAGAAAACTCAGCTGAAAGGCGAGAAACATCAGACGCAAGCTCTGATAGGTTTTGAACAAAAACCTCATCCTCATCAGTAAAATCAATTTCACCCTCCACCAAGACACGCAGAGCATCTAAACGTCCAGAAAAATCAAAAACACGACTTTCAAAGTCGCCACTAAGAACTAAAGAAACTTTTGAGGCCTCTTCTTTAGAAGTGGCAGAGATTAGATCGCTAACAGCTTCAGCTTGACTTAATGTTATTTTATTGTTCAAAAAAGCCCTTTTCGAAAACTCTCCAGGCCCCGCCTCTTCAAAACCAACAGCATCAAAAGCCTCTACAACCTTACTCATCACCGCAAGCCCGCCGTGTGCATAAACCTCAAAACTATCTTCACCTGTAAAACTCTTTGGCCCCTCAAAAAAAACAACAGCCACTGAATCAACAAACTCTCCTTTGTTTAACATTTCGGTTTTATAAAAAAAGCGCGGCTTTTCAAGCTGTGAGCTAAAAAGCTCAGGAATAGCAGCAAGACAGCCCTCACCTGAAACCCTGAAGACGCAAATTGCAGACTGCGCTGGTGGGGTAGCAAGCGCATAAACTATAGACATCTATTTATCTTCTAAGGCGCCAATTTCCCTATATAGCATTGTTTGCTGAACTAGCTGAACACCAGAGTTAGCAACCGAGTATAAAACAAGCCCCGAAGGAAAAAACACAAACAACACAGATATACCAATTGGCATAAACCTCATAACAGCAACCTGGGTTGGGTCAGCGTTCGGCGGAGTTGGGTTAAGGCGAGTTGTTAAGTACATTAGAGCCGCCATTAACACAGGAAGCACAAAAAACGGATCTGGCGCAGAAAGATCCTGGAGCCACAAACCAAAAGGCGCATGTCTTAATTCAAGACTTTCCCTTAAAACAAAAAACAAAGCTATAAAGAAAGGAAAAGACGCCAACATAGGGAGACACCCGCCCATAGGATTAACACCCTCTTTCCTGTATAAAGCCATCATTTCCATACTTAATTTTTGACGATCATTTTTATAGCGCTCCTGTATCCTCTGCATTTCTGGCTGAACCCGTCTCATATTGGCCATTGATCGAAACCCCTTTCCGGTCAGCGGCCAAAAAACAACCTTAATAAGAATCGTTAATGCAATAATAGAAAGCCCCCAGTTATTAACAAAACCATTAATTACAGAAAGAAGGGCTGCCAATGGCTGGGCCAAAAACCAAAACCAACCCATATCAATTGTGAGCTCAAGATCTTCTGCAGCCGCAATAAGGTCTTTTCTGATTTTGGGGCCCAAATAAAGCCTATGCTCAAAAGAGTTGTTAGTAGACGATTCAACAATGTAGCCAAAACTATATAAATCTGACCCTTCAGAAGGTTCTCGTGCAAAATATCTATAAAGGTTCTCTTGGGAACCAATTAAAGCAGCTAAGAAATATTTTTGAACCGAGGCGACCCATCCGCCGCGCTCGTCGAAACTAATATTATCAATACTCCTAAAACGATAAGACACATAAGGATCTTCTTTTGTGTTAAAAGCTACACCAACATAGGAGCTGCGAGAGATAAACATGTCATCTAGGTCGAACCCCCTGCCCGAAGTTCTCAACATTTGAGCGTAAGGCTTTAACACAACTGAAGAATCAAGAGTGTCTTTAACATAAACTTCATAGCCGTCAGACAAAGTTATTGTTTTTAATAAGCCATTTGACTTAAGAACTATTTTTTCTTTGCTTGACTCTTCAATAGAAAACTCTGGCTTGCCGGGGATGCCAGCATTCTCAAGACCAGCGAAACCCGAAGTCATATAAAACCTCATCTGCTTTCCATCACTATCAATACCCGAGCCAAGAACCCTAACGCCTCCAACAGACCCTGGAACAACGGGATAGTCTTTTAGTCGAGAGCTCAATATGTTTCCACTAACTGTATCAACAACTATTTCTAAAAAAGAGTTCTCCAATATATAAACCTGGGACTTGTTGAAACTTGATAAATAGTTTGTGCTTACTTCTTCTTGATCTACTGCATTTGTAATATTTTGCTCGCTTGTATATGAATAAAACAACAAATACCCAAACAAAGCAACAAAGAACAAATATAAAAATCTTAGATTAAAATTTTTCATCTATAAAAACGCTTTTTCTATAACTGCGTTAACCTCATTATAAGCCTCTTTATAATCAAGAGCTAAAAAATCCTTCCTAACGATCAACCTTAATCCAAAGGAAGGCACGTCAAAACCAACATCAAAGATGATTGATTTTATTCTTCTTTTAATTTTGTTTCTGTCGACAGCTTTTGGAAAAACATGTTTGGGTGTAGAAACAAAAACCCCAGGCTGTTTAGTCAATGATGCAGCTAAAGAGCTGCTTGAGTAAATTTTTTTAATTTGTTTTAAAGACAAGTTAAGCTGACAAAGCTTTTCTACCCTTTTTTCTTCTTCTTGAAAGAATTGCGCGTCCCGCCTTGGTCGCCATGCGAGCTCGAAAGCCGTGAGTTCTTTTTCTCTTGAGGCTGCTTGGTTGAAAGGTCCTTTTCATAACAGGTAGTAAAAATTAGAAATGCATTATACATAAAATAACCAAATTTATGTTAAAAATAAAAGATAAAGTTGTTGACAGGTTATCCACAGGAAATACTATTAGTTATTATGTAGATATCTTGTTAATTTTTGCTAGACTACAAATAAGAGGATTGAAATTGAAGACCTGGAATCAAATATCAAAAAAACTTGAAAAAAAACTAACGCAAGATGAGTTTAATACCTGGATAAGGCCTCTTCAAGGTGAATTCAAAGATAACTCTTTGGAAATATCTGCCCCAAACAACTTCGTGCTAAATTATGTTTCAAATAATTTAAAAAAACACATTTCTGAACTTTTGTCCTCAAGAAACACAAAAATTATATTCAAAGATATTAATAATGCAACTTTTGTTGATAAATATGGAGAAAAACCTTCAAATAGAAGAAAAAATAACCCTGCTCTTGTAGATTCATTTGTTTTTGATACCTTCGTTGAGGGCAAGTCTAATCATTTAGCACTTGCAGCTTCGAAACAGGTTGCCCAAAACCCAACAGGAGATTACAACCCGCTATTTATATACGGCGGCGTCGGTTTAGGAAAAACACACCTTATGCACGCCGTAGGAAATGAAATCCTTAAACAAGACCAAAACAAGAGAGTAATATACGTTCACTCAGAAAAATTTGTTGCAGACATGGTTAAAGCCCTTCAACTTAACGCAATCAATGAATTTAAAAACTTCTATAGAACAGCTGACGCTCTATTAATCGACGACATTCAGTTTTTTGCTGGGAAAGAGCAATCTCAAGAGGAGTTCTTTCATACTTTTAATGCGCTTTTAGACAGGAACAATCAAATGGTTTTAACTTGCGACAAATACCCAAAGGAAATTGATGGGCTTGAGGAGCGATTAAAGTCAAGGCTTGGATGGGGGCTTCCAGTTGTAATAGATCCTCCCGAGTTAGAGACAAGAGCAGCTGTCTTGCTTGCTAAAGCTACATCAATGGGTTGTCATCTACCAAATGAGTGCGCCATATATATAGCGCAAAGAATTAGATCTAATATCAGAGAGCTTGAAGGAGCCTTAAAAAGGGTTGTTGCTAATTCTAAATTTACAAATCAAGAAATAGACATTCCTTTAGTTAAGGACGCTCTTAAGGATCTTTTTGTTATATCTGCAAAAATGGTCAGCATTGATAATATTCAAAAAACTGTTGCAGAATATTACAATATTAAACTTTCCGATCTTCTCTCTAAAAGAAGAAGCCGCTCTATTACTAGGCCGAGACAACTTGCAATGGCTCTTACAAAAAGACTTACAAATCACAGTTTGCCAGAGATTGGAGAAGCCTTTAATGGACGAGATCATACAACTGTAATACACGCATGTAAGAAAATAAAAGAGCTTAGAGTTGAAAATAGCTCGCTTGAAGAAGATTACAAAAATTTAATAAGGTCTCTTACAAACTAATGAAATTTACTGTCAGCAAAACAGAGATTGTTAAAGCTTTGTCTTCCACTCTAGGGGTTGTTGAAAAAAGGCAAGCATTGCCAATACTTTCCAACATTCTCTTAATAGTTGACAATAAAAGCATTTCTATAACTGCCACAGATCTTGAATCAGAAGTAAAAACAGTTTGCGCTCCTATAAATGTTGAAAGTGAAGGCTCAACCACTGCACCTGCGAAAAAACTTAATGAGCTTTGTAGGCTTCTACCGGATGGATCCGAGATTTCAATTTCCCTGAGCAACGAAAAGCTTTTTATTGAATCTGGTGCTGGCAAGTATTCAATTTCAACACTTCCAAGTAATGATTTCCCTATCTTTGATGTTGAAAATGAGAATACTGAATTTACTATCCTTGGATCCGTTTTAAGAAACCTTATTATAAAAACATCCTTTGCAATGGGCAACCAAGATTGGAGACATTACCTTAATGGAATGTACATGAGTGTCGAAGATAACAGTATTACTGTGGTAACAACTGATGCTCATAGGCTTGCAATATCAACTAATAACACAACCCAAGACATTGCAAGAGAAGTTTCAGGAATAATTCCTAGAAAATCAATAAACGAAATGGGTAAACTGTTGTCTGATTCGACCGAAGAGGTGTCATTGTGCCTTGGATCAAACACAGTAATGTTGAAAACAGAATCAACGTCCTTTGTTAGTAAACTAATCGAAGGACAATACCCTAACTACGAGCAAGTTCTTCCTTCTGGAGAGAGCTCCGTTTTGTCGGTAAACACCAAAAAGCTATCAAATATATTGAGCCGAGTGAGTGTGCTTTCAAGCGATAAATTTAAGGGCGTCAAGTTAAATATTAAATCAAATGAAGTTTTAGTTTCAGCGAACAACCCAGAGCAAGAAGAAGGCGAGGAAAGCTTCAAATCTAGCTATAGCGGAGAAGATATGGAGATTGCTTTTAATGTAACTTATATTCAAGAGGTTCTATCTAATATTGATTCGAACGATTGCAACATAAATCTATTTGGTTCCGACAAAAGCTGCCTTATAAGCCCTTCTGATGATCCAAACTTAAAATATGTAGTTATGCCACTTTTAGTCTAAAGGTGTCAATAAAAAAAATATCAATATCAAATTTTCGTTGCTTCAATGGCTTAGATCTTGAATTCTCAAGATTTAATAATTTTATATATGGTGCAAATGGTTCCGGGAAAACCTCTTTGCTAGAGGCTTTATATTTCTGTTCAACAGGCAGATCTTTTAAAAGCTCTAATAAGAATCTTTGTATTCAAAATGATAAAACAGCATTTAAAATCCAATTAGATACCTTTGATAACAATAAGATTTGTGTTTTGAAAGAAACAAAAAAATCTATCTCTTTAGAGATTAATGAGAGCAAGGCCACTTCAATAGATCTATTTAGATCAATTCCATCCACACTCCTTGATAATAAAACATTCTCGATGTTTGCAGAAACACCTAAATACAGAAGAAAAATACTTGATAGATGCTTGATGGCATCTGATAAAAACTTTAACAAAGATTTTTTTTCCTTTCACAGATCTCTAAAACAAAGGAATGCAGCGCTAAAATTTAAAAGACTAACAAATATTGATATGTGGTCCGAAATATTTATAAATTCTGGAACCTTAATATCGGAAAAAAGAAATAACTTTTTTGAAGAAACTAAACAAACATTCTTTATGTTTGCCAAAAACCTAAACGACAAGAGAGTCCTTGAAATAATAAACTCTTTAGAAATTCTTTTCCACAAAGGGTGGGCAAGCGATCATTCATTAAAAGAGGCACTTGAACTTAATAAAGACACAGATCAAAGAAAAACATCTACAACATCAGGCCCTCATAGAGCAGATATTAAATTTTTAATAAAAGACTCTGACATTAAATACATATTATCTAGAGGAGAGCAGAAATTTATGTCAATTTTATGGTGTCTCTCTATGCACAAAACTCTGTCGGATGTTTACGGAGTTAAACCTTTTTTAATCATTGATGATATACATTCCGAGCTAGATGAAGATTTTTACAATGAATTAATAAATTTTCTTCCAAAAACAGGCACTCAATTGTTTTTTTCAGACATTAACAACCCATTTAATAGTAAAATAAAGGATCAATTAAAGGAGCTGAAAAAGTTCCACGTGGAACAATTTACTGATGCCAAAAAATCAAAATAAAAAAGGATCTTATGACTCATCAAATATACAAGTTTTAAAAGGACTTGAAGCTGTAAAAAAAAGACCAGGAATGTATATTGGCGATACTGATGACGGCTCAGGGCTTCATCATATGGTTTTCGAAGTAGTTGATAATTGTATTGATGAAGCAATGGCAGGACACTGCTCAGAAATAGTCGTCTCAATAAATAAAAATGGTTCAATAACTGTTAAAGATAATGGTAGAGGAATTCCTGTAGACACACATAAAAAAGAAAAAGTACCTGCAGCAGAGCTAATCATGACAACCCTTCACTCTGGTGGAAAGTTTGATGATAACAGCTACAAAGTTTCAGGAGGTCTTCATGGTGTGGGCGTATCTGTTGTAAATGCTCTTTCTGAAGAGTTAACACTTAAAATTTGCAGAGATGGCGGGCAGTATGAACAAAAATACGCAAATGGCAAAGCTCAAACAAAACTAAAAAAAGTTAAAGCCTCAAAGGAAACAGGGACCGAGATTACATTTAAACCATCTAAGAAGATTTTCTCTTTTGTTAACTTTGATATCGACAAGATAAATAAAAGAGTCCAAGAGCTATCTTTTCTTAATGCAGGAGTGAATATTCTTGTTGAAGATAAAAAGACAGGTAAATCTAAAAAGTTTTCAAATAGTGGTGGTCTGTCCAGCTACGTTAAGTTTTTAAAAGGAAGAAAACAAAACATATCTGAAATATTTCACTGCGAAGGAGAGCAAGACGGCCTCAACGTTGAAATAGCTCTTCAGTGGAATGATGCATACTCAGAAAATGTTCTTTGTTATACAAATAATATTCCTCAAAAGGATGGTGGGACCCATCTTTCAGGATTCCGATCAAGCTTAACAAGAGTAATGAAAACATTTATTAGAAAGGAAGAGCTAAATAAAAAATCACCTGTTGAGTTACTCGGTGAAGATGTTAGGGAAGGCTTAACTGCGATAGTTTCAGTAAAAATACCCGATCCAAAGTTTTCATCACAAACAAAAGAAAAACTTGTTTCCTCAGAGGTTGAGAGTGTTGTTAGCAATGTTTTTAACAAGAATTTTAATGAATATCTTTTAGAAAATCCG
>MDTE01069033.1_pt1 | contig 13445 bp, 8 predicted proteins | sample 811231 | NCBI WGS metagenome assembly MDTE01 (sample SAMN05326651, study PRJNA326480) | marine metagenome | isolation source: seawater | place: Indian Ocean: Red Sea | collected 2010
AATGACCTCGACGGGTACGAGTTCGAGATCTACCAGCCGGCCCCGCAGTAGGAGTCTTTGATGACACGCAGAGTGATCTCGACCGCGGCGGTGGCGCTCATGGCGCTGGGCGGCGAGGCCGCCGAGGCGCAACCGTGGCAAACCTACGGCACCGAGAACGGCGAATGGCGCAGCTACGCCGGTAACATCGCCGGCCAGAAGTACTCATCACTCGACCAGATCGACGCCACGAACTTCAGCGATCTCGAGCTGGCGTGGGAGTGGACCACAATCGATCGGTTCGTCAGCAAGACGACACCGGACGGTGGCGAGTGGTATGCACCTCTCGACAGCATCGTCGACGCGCTGGTCGAGGAAACCCCGAACCTGTACCGCGAGGGCCAGTCACCGAATCCGTCACGCTTTCAGGCGACGCCGTTGATGGTGGGCGGAGTGCTCTACTTCAACACCCCACTGTCGCAGGGCGTGGCGGTCGACGCGACGACGGGCGAGACGCTCTGGGTCTACAACCCGAAGACCTACGAAGAAGGAACGCCGTCGATGTCTGGCCCCTGGACGCAACGTGGCGTCGCCTACTGGACCGACGGCGAAGGCGACGAACGGATCTTCTGGGGCACCGGCGCCGGCTATCTGGTGTGCGTCAAGGCGGCGACCGGCCGCCCCTGCCCCGACTTCGGCCCCAACGGCAGCGGCCGCGTCGACGCGATGGAGGGTGTGCCCCGGGCGATCCGCGAGGATCGCGACTACCTGAACGCCTTCCTCTACTCGATTAACTCGCCGCCGATCATCGTGCGCGACCGGGTCATCCACGGGTCGCACGTGGCCGACGTCCGGGTGACCAAGGAGGCCGTACCAGGGTGGGTGCGCGCCTGGAACGTGCGCACGGGCGAGCACGAGTGGGACTTCCACACCGTACCCAACAGCGCCGACGAGTTCGGCGCCGACACCTGGCTGAACGAGTCGTGGCGCTACTCGGGCAACGGCAACGTCTGGTCAATGCTGGCGGGCGACAACGAGCTGGGCTACGTCTACCTGCCGACCGGCACCGTCACCAACGACTACTACGGCGCCGACCGGCTGGGCGACAACCTGTTCTCGGAGTCGATCATCGCGGTCGACATCGAGACCGGCCAGCGGATGTGGCACTTCCAGGCGGTGCACCACGGACTCTGGGACTGGGACTTCCCCACCCACTCGAACCTGCTCGACATCACCGTGAACGGGCGCGAGATCCAGGCCCTGGCGCAGGTGAGCAAGCAGGGTTTCACCTACGTGTTCGACCGGGTGACCGGTGACCCGGTGTGGCCGATCGAGGAACGGCCGGTGCCGCAGTTCACGAACCTGCCGGGCGAAGTCCCGGCGCCCACGCAGCCGTTTCCGACCAAGCCGCCCCCCTTCGAATATCAGGGCGTCACCATCAATGACCTGATCGACTTCACGCCGGAGGTCAGAGCGCTCGCCGAAGAGGCGGTAGCCGACTTCACGCTCGGCCCGATCTTCACCCCGCCACTGCGCACGGTAGAGGGGGAAACCCAGGGCGTCATCCAGCGTCCGGCCATCGACGGCGGCGCCAACTGGGGCGGCGCCGGGGTCGACCCGGAGACGGGCATTCTCTACGTGCCGTCGAACAACCGGTCGTCCGTGTTGCACTTCTACTCGCCCGACCCTGACACGACGGGCGCCACGATGACCATCACGCAGGCTGCGTTCGGCAGCGGTCGTCAGCCGAGGATGCCGCAGGGGCTGCCTCTCTTCAAGCCGCCGTATTCGCGCATGACGGCGATCGACCTCAATGCCGGAGAGCATGCCTGGATGCAGCCGAACGGTGACGGGAATCGCATCCGCAACTCCCCGATGCTGCGCGATCTCAATCTCCCGCCGCTGGGCGGCGACGGACGTGGCGGTCCGCTCGTCACGAAGACACTGCTCATCAGTGCGCTGACCGCCGGCGGGACCGACGACGGTCCGAGACTGGTGGCCCGTGACAAGGCGACCGGCGAGATCGTCGGGTCGTTGGACCTGCCGGCAGGAACGATCGGCACCCCGATGACCTACGCGGTCGACGGGCGGCAGCACATCGCGATGACCGTTGGTGGCGGACCGCGACTGATCGCGTTCGCGTTGCCGGAGTAGTGACGCGGGCGGCGGGGCTGAAGCCCCGCCCTACAGAAGCACGGAGAGACCCATGCGACGTATCCACTTACTCTCGCTGACCATGCTGGCCCTGGGGCTCGTCGCCTGGAGCGCCACGCTCGAGGCCGAGCAACCGGAGATTCCGCCCATCGAGGTCATTCAGCTCAGCGACACGCTGCACATGCTCGGCTCCGGCCAGTCGACCGGAGGCAACATCGCCCTGCTGGTGGCTGAAGCGGGGGCCGTGCTGGTCGACACCAAGAACGAGGGCTACGGGCCGACCATCCTCGAGCTCGTGGCCGAGATCACCGACAAGCCGGTGGTCATGATCATCAACACCCACGTGCACTTCGACCACAGCGGGGCCAACACGGAATTCCCGGACACGGTCCACTACGTGGCCCACGAGAACATCCGCCGCCACTGGGCCCGCACCGACTGCGCGCCGATTCCGACCAACTGCGACGACTTCCAGGGCGAGAACCGGAAGTATCTGCCCCAGACCACCTTCAGCGACCGATTGAGCCTGTTCACCGGGACCCCGGACCAAATCGACCTCTACTACTTCGGCCGCGGCCACACCGATGGCGACACGTTCGTCGTCTTCAAGCACGCCCGTGCCATGCATGTGGGCGACATGTTCCTGAGCAAGACGCTGCCGTTCATCGACGGCCGGAACGGCAACGGGGGCAGCGCCATCGAGTTCGGTCGCACGCTAACCAAGGTGATCGACAACGTCCCCGATGTGGACATCATCATCAACGGCCACGCCGACACCCCGATGGAGTGGAGCGATCTGGTGAACTACCGCGGGTTCTACGCGGACCTCTACAACCAGACCCGCGCCAGCATCGACGCCGGTCTGACCGCCGAGGAGGCGATCGCCGCCTACGAGAAGCCGGCGCGCTATGCCGACTTCACCGCCAGAAAGGGTGGCGGCAATTTCACCGTCGACCCGATCGTCAACTACATCTACCAAGGCATCTAGTACTTCCATGGGGCTTCGCCCCACACCCCCCGCGTGGCTAGCGGGGCCCCATCGCCCCACGCCGCCCCGCGGGGCGCGCCGTGCACGCCCACGGACTCACCCCGATCACCCGGTTCGTCCGTCTTCCATGGGGCTTCGCCCCACACTCCACGCGGAGCTAGTGGGGCCCGGATCGCCGGGAGTTCCGGAACGGAACTGCTTAGCAGTCCCACAGTTTCTTTGCGGGACTGCCCCACGCCGCGTCCGTCTGGCGTCCAACAGAATTTTTGATACAAATTAATTGATGAACGTTATTCGTGCCATCGACATGGGTATGTGCTTCGGGGTGAAAGATGCCCTGACAGCCGCCGCGGCCGTTCCCGACCCAACCCAGGTGACCGTCCACGGCGAGTTCGTCCACAACCCGACCGTCACCGGCCGACTGGCGGACGCCGGCTTCCAGTAGTCGGCCGAGAACGACTGTGCGGCCACGGGCCAGCCCCCCGTGGTGCTGATCACGGCGCACGGCGTCAGCGACGTCGAGCGGGGTCGGCTCATCGCCGCCGGCCGATCGCTCATCGACACCACGTGCCCACTGGTCCGACGGGCCCACGACGCGGCGATGGCGCTCAAGGCCGACGGGCGGCACATCGTGCTCATCGGCCGAGCGGGTCACGTCGAGGTGCGGGGCATCGTCGACATCGTCTCCAGCCCCGAGGATGTGGTCCCCTATCCACACCAGCGGCTCGGCGTCGTCTGCCAGACGACAACCCCACCTGACGTCGTCGCCCGCGTTCTGGAACGCGCCAACCAGTTGAACCCCGACGCGGATATCCGCTTCATCGACACGGTGTGCCAGCCCACCAGGGCCCGTCAGGAGGCGGTTCACGATCTGCTCGACCAGGTAGACGCGGTCGTGGTGGTTGGCGGCTACAACTCCAACAACACCCAGCGCCTGGTCCAGCTGTGTGAAGAACGACAGGTGTCAGCCCTTCACGTCGAGGGCGCGGACGAGCTCGACCCGGGGTGGTTCGCGGGTGTCGGCACTGTGGGCCTCACAGCCGGCACCTCGACGCTCGACGACACCATCGACGAGGTGCAGCTGGCACTGGAGCAACTCCCGCCACGTGGCCGCACCCCGTCGTCGGACTGACAGCCCGCGCGCCGCTCCACAGCACACTTCGATCCCGGTTGCAACCACGACCGGGGACCACTACGATCTGACATCGCGAGGCACCAAGGGGAGCAGAGCATGGCGATGGATCGGCGAGGATTCCTACAGCGTTCCGGCATGGCGGTGGCAGGACTGGGCGCGGGTCTGGGCACGAGCCTGGGAGGCGCCCGACCCGCGGTCGCTGAAGAGCTCCAGGACTCGCCCGAACGAAACATCAGGATCACCGGCTACCGGACGCGTGTGCTCGACAACATCGACCCGCCGATCGGTCATCGAAAGTGGCTGTTTCTGGAGCTGGAAACCGACGCCGGCATCGTGGGCCTCGGCGAGCGCACCTCGGGTGGCGCGGTCGAGCTGGGCTCGCAGGTGGCGCTGCTCGGCGAGCTGATCGAGAGCGTGGTCATCGGCAAGAGCCCATTCGATGTCGAGCGCATCTGGCACGACCTCTACAGCCGGCCGCACGACTACCGCCATCCGGGCCTGTCGAAGACGCCGGCGATGTCTGCGATCGACATGGCCTGCTGGGACATCGTCGGAAAAGCCACTGGCCAGCCCATCTACAACCTGCTGGGCGGGCAGTTTCACGAGCGGCTCAAGGCCTACGCCTATCTGGACATGGCCGGCGTATGGGAGAACCCGGAGCTGGCGGGCGAGCGCGCCCAGGAGCTGATCGAGCGTGGAATGGTGGTCTGCAAGTTCGACCCGTTCGACCCGATCACAGGCGGTCCCAGGGACTACTCGCTGAAGACGATCAATCGCGTCGGCCGCATCTTCCGGGCGATGCGTGACGCGGTTGGCGACGAACTGGAGATCGGCATCGGCGCCCACGGCCAGTTCACCACGTCTGGCGCCATCCGCATCGCGAGCATCCTCGAGGAGTACAACCCCTACTTCTTCGAGGAGCCGGTCTACCCGGAGAACGTGGACGAGATGGCGCGGGTGGCACGGATGACCAGCATCCCGATCGCCTCCGGCGAGCGGCTGGTCACCAAGTTCGAGTTCGCGGAGCTGCTGAACAAGCAGGCGGCGAACATCATCCAGCTGGACGTGGGTCAGTGTGGCGGCATCACCGAGGCGAAGAAGATCGCCAGCATGTGCGAGGCCTACTATGCGGTCATCGCGCCGCACATGTACTGCGGACCGGTCGCGGCCTCGGCGGCAGTACAGCTCGATACGTGCTCACCGAACTTCCTGGTACAGGAGTTCAACACCAACGATCTGCACTCGGAGATCTTCACCAACCCGATCACGATCGAGAACGGGTTCATCACCCCACCGAGCGGCCCGGGGCTGGGCATCGAGCTCGACGAGGCCGTCGTCCGCCGCCAGCTGTCGGACTAGGCGGGCACTCTGCTGACCACCCCCGCGTCGCCGTCGACGCGGAGGTGGTCGTCATCCTTGATCAGCCGCATCGCGTCTTCCACGTTCACGACGGCCGGGAGTCCGAACTCGCGGGCCACCACGGCGCCGTGTGACAGGTAGCCGCCGGTCTCCATCACCACCGCCGACGCGCGGAGAAACAGCGGCGTCCAGCCCGGATCGGTGGACGGCGCCACCAGCACATCGCCCCGCTTGAGCCGACCACCATCGTGCGGCGTTTCGATGACGCGCGCCCGTCCCGCGGCCACACCGGGCGCCGCGGCAAGTCCGCTCCAGGTCGCGTCCGCGGCGGCCTCCGGCACGGGTGTGGAGGCGGGCGCTTCGGCCTCGTCACCGACGATGACACCCGGCAGGCGCATCTCCTGCTCCGCCGCGATTCGCCTGGCGCGATCCTCGGCCAACGCCCTCGCACCGGCCCCGTCCCAGCTCCCCGCGAGATAGGCGTCGATGTCGACCATCGCCAGATGGAACACGTCGTCAGGCGTGGCCAGGTGGCCGTCCGCCTGGAGCCGGTGACCGACCTCGAGACAGACTTGGCGCACCATCGCCACGGCCGCCGCCGTGCCCGACTTGGCGTTCTCGCGAAGCCCGGCGCCGATGCGGGCTCGATTGAGTAGCCAGCGGATCATGGGGCGCACATAGAACGGCACCTCGGCGAGACCCTCCTCTGCGTGTCGACGCACCTCGGCGGCATGGTCTCGCTGGTTCGACGACTCCGCCTCGTCCAGATGAAAGCGAATCTGCTCCAGCAGGTAGCCCGGCGCTTCCGACCAGCGCGGGCTGGCGAACTCCATCTCGAAGACGGCGCGATGGCCGAAGTCTTCGAGATAGCGTTCCATCCCCGCCCGAAACGGCGAGGTGTCAGGGAGCGCTCTCCAGGCGAACTGATCATCGGCCGAGAGGGCGGCCTCGGCCTCGGGATCGTCGGTCGCCAGCCGGCCCAACTCCTGGATGCGGTGCCCTTGCTCGGCGCTGGCCACGTCGCCCGACGCCGCGAGCAGTCGGCCGACGAGGGGGGTGCCCCGATCTCCGGTCGTCAGTGCGAGCAGGTCCTGGATCCCCTTGATCCACCCGCCGTAGTAGGAGGCCGCGACCTGGAGCACGGGCTGGTAGTCGAGTCCCAGATCGAACACGCGCACCAGGTGCTGCCGCAACGACTCCTGGTCCAGCGCCGACAGGTCGCGTGCGCGCGCCTGGCGGGCCTCGTGGATCATCGCGTTGATGCGCGCCGGCGTCCACCCTTCGAAACGCATGAAGTGGTTGAGGAGCTTGAACCGTCGGCTGACCCGGGCGAGTCCTCCGCGCCCCCGCATCGGATTGCCCGGCGGCACCGTGATCTCGGACTGGAACCCGCCCATGGTGCGGTTGACCTCGGCGGGCGAAATGCCGAACGCGTCCCACAGGCACCACTGCAAGGCGTCGAGATCGAAGTAGGGTCGGCCTGCGAAGCGGCGCATGACTTCCATACCCGGCGGAAGCGGATACCCGACCACGTCGGTCGCGGCGTAGACGATAGCCTGGGCGCTGGCATCGACGAATGACCAGGTCATGGTCGTCAGGGGGCGCGGGAAGGAATCCCGGACGTTCGCGTTCGACCAGGTCACCGCCCCGGTCGGTACGCCGGAGAACGTCCAGCGGGGCACCCGAGTGACCGGCCGCGCCTGGAGCATCCAGAAGCGAGAGCCGTCCCAGGCCCACTCGACGTCGTATGGGTGGTCTCCGTCGCCGAGCGCCCAGTGGACCCGCGCGACCAGCCGGCCCAGCTGCTCGACTCGGCCGGCGTCGAGCACGGCAGGTTCGCCGGTGCGATCGGTGCGCTCGAGCGCCACGTCTTGCCCCTCGCGACGCACCGCATACTGCTGTGGGTTCACCTCCCCGCTCACCACCGAGTCACCCAGGCCAGCCGCCAGATTGATCGTGATGACGCCCCGCTCGCCGCTGACGGGGTCGCACGAAAAGGCCACCCCCGCCGCCACCGGACCTGTCTCGGGGTCGCCGACCATCTCGCAGATCACGACCGCGCACGGCGTCTCGTCGTCCGGAATGTCGAACCGACGGCGATACGCGAGGGCTTGCGGGGTCCACAGCGAGGCATAGCAGATCAGGACGGCCTGGACCACGGCGTCGAGGCCGACGACACCGAGCACGCTGTCGTGGATGCCGGCGAAGGCGGCGCCAGCCCCATCCTCGGCCACGGCGCTCGACCGCACCGCGACCCGCTGCGTGGTCAGTCCGTGCTGTTGGAGGAAGGCGTCGACAGCGGATCGGGTCTCAGGCGGGAGCGATGCGTCGAGGAGAGACGAGCGCAGCCGCTCGAGCCGCGACTGCACGTCGGCGTCAGTCGCCTGCTCCGCGCTAACTCCGGCCAGCGGGGCCACCTGCGTGCGAAACTCCGGCTGAGCCAGCAGGGAGGCATAGACGCCAGCCGGCAACACCCCGCCGACCGGCACGTCGAAGCCGTATCTGGACAGGCGACCGAGGTTCCAGCCTTTACCCCCGACCACCGCGGTGCCGGTGTCGACCGCCGCGGACCAATCGAGCACGACGGCGCGTTCAGCCACTAATCAGGAAGCGCGAAGACGAAGATCGCGTTCCCCCCCAGGCTGGGGTTCTTCAGGTCGGACAGCAGATCGGCCGGAATCACGCCGGTCCAGCTACCTGCCGCACCCGAGTTCCCGGCTCCGAACGCGATGTACTGCGTGCCATCGACCGAATAGGTGATCGGGTAACCGTTGGCCATCGTCGACAGCCGTGTTTGCCAGAGCTGCTCGCCGCTCTCGACGTCGTAGGCGAACACGTAGCGCTCCCAGTCGCCCACGAACACCAGGCCGCCACCGGTGGTCAGCGCTGCGGTGTTGTAGGGCGACCGCCGCCGGTGCTTCCACAGCGTCTCGCCCGTCCGGATGTCCACCGCCTGGAACTCGCCGAGCTGGTCGGGCGCATCGGGATGGAAGTGGTTCTGCCGGTCGCGGACCCAGCCAGTGCCCCCGCCCCCGTCCCGGTACTCGACCGGCCCGAAGGCCGCGGTCTCGCAATTCAGATGCAGCGGGATATACATCGCAGCGGTGTCCGGGTGATAGGACATCGCTCGCAGGCTCTTGAAGCCACCCGTGCTCGGACAGAAGTACAGCAGCTCACCGACGTCCGAGATCATGTCGTCGCGATGGGTCACGATGCCCGTCGTGGTGTCCACGTCGACGATGTTCTGGTAGCCCAGATCCACGGCGTTCCGGAACTCTCCCGTCGCCCGGTCGAGCTCCCAGAGGATGGCGAGCTTGCCCATGCTGAACACCGACTGCTTGCCGTCGTAGTCCACCAGAATCCGCTCGAACGTCTCGTCCATGTCGTGGCTGTCGCCAGGAATGTGCTGGAAATACCACTCCATCTCGCCGGTCGCCGGATTGAGCGCCAGCGTCGAGTTGCTGTACAGGGCATCGCCGTCGGTCCGGCGAGCGTCGCGGGTCCACGGCTTCGCCTGCGAGGTGCCGTAGTAGATGAGACCGGTGCCGGGGTCATAGCTACCCGGGATCCAGGCGTCGCCGCCAGCACGGAACAGCAGCGGCAGGTCGCCCCAGGAGTCGCCGCCCCGCTCGCCCGGCTTGGCCACCGTGGACGTACGCCACGCCTCCTGACCGGTCGCCGCGTCAATGCCGACGATGTAGCAGGTGTCTTCCCGATACATCTCGCAGCCCATCAGACCGGCCACGATGATGCCGTCGGCAATGATCGGCCCGCTCGTGAACCCGTAGCCGGGCTCGTCCATGATGGCGGTCTCCCAGCGCAACTCGCCGGTACGGGCGTCGAGCGCCACCACGTGCGCGTCGTAGGTGTTCAGGATGATCATGTCCTGATACATCGCCAGACTGCGCATCTGGGTGCCAGCCCTGCGCGCCGGCTCGATCTCGCGGCGATACTCCCAGAGGAAGTCACCGTTGCGTGCGTCCAGCGCCTGCACCATGTTCCCCGGATTGGCGATGAACATGACGCCGTCGTGGACGAGCGGCGTCGTCTGCGAGATGCCGGGGTCGAGACCCCACGACCAGGCCATGCGCATCTCGCCGACGTTCGAGCGATCTATCTGATCGAGCGGGCTGTAGCCCCACCCATCCAGCGTCCGCCGCCAGTTCAGCCAGTCGCCGGGCGCCGGATCCTGGAGCACCGCGTCGGTGACCGGTGACAGCGCCGGGGCCTGGGCGGACACGGGCGCGGCGATCAAAGCGACAAGAGCGGCAACGAGAAAGAAACGTGCAAGCATCGGGCCTCCGGAGGTTTCCGAACGTCGAGCGCATTCTATGAACGTCGAGCGCATTCTATACGGAGCAGGCCAGCGATGAAGCCCCGCGTGGGGTTTGGGGCGAAGCCCCATGGAAGCTAGACGAGCGACCCGATCCGGACCAGCCGCAGCACCGCGTCTCCTGACGCCCGCGAGGCATCGAGGTCGACGAGGAACACCGCCACCCAGTCGTTCAGCCCCTCGGTGTCGACCAGCATCTGCTCGACCCGCCAGCCCGGGTCGGGAGTATCCGACTCGACATGGGTGTGTCGGAGGTTACGCCCCTCGGGGTCGAGACGCAGACCACCATGCTCGAGACGGAACCGGGCCCTCGCCTCGCCCAACCGTTCGATGGTCCACGGGCGACCTGACTCGTCGAACGGTTCAAGCCGACCGAGAGCGGCCGCGTCGTCCTCGATGCTCCAGGCCCGCAAGACAGCGAACACCTGCGTCCGGATCAGCCGGATGAACCCGATGCGGTCCTCGGTCAGGTCGGCGGGTCGCTCGAGGCGGGGAGCCGGGGACGCGACTCGGATCCGGTCATCCGGCGTTCCACCTCGCAGCCGTTCCCACTCGTCCAGCAACGTGGAATCGACCCGTCGCACGAGATCCCGCAGGTAGAGCTCGACCTCCCGCACCGCCTCCGTCTTCAAGGTATCGGGCACGGTGTGCCGAAGCACCTTGTAGACGCTCCCGAGATGCCGAAGAAGCAACCCTTCGACCCGGCGCAGGTCGTACTCCCGCACGTAGTCGTCAAACGTGCGGAAGGTCTCGAACATCTCACGCGCGATCGACTTGGGTCGGATGTTCTCCTCCTCGACCCACGGATGGAGGTCGGCGAAGGTATTGAACGTCGCGTAGACGAACTCACGGAGCGGCTTCGGGTGCTCGAGCTTCTCGAGCTCCTCCATCCGCTGGTCGTAGTCCAGGCCCTCCGCCTTCATCTCGGCAACGGCCTGCGTCTTGAGGCGAGCCAGCTGCCGGCGCAGGATCGCCGTCGGATCCTCCAGGATGCTCTCGACTAGGGTCAGCACGTCGAGCGGGTGGGTATCGGACGCCTCATCGAGCTGGGGCAACGCCTCCAGCAGATAGAGCGAGAGCGTCTGGTCCATGGAGAAGTCGGCCTGCAGATCGACATTGACCTGGACCCGCTTGCCTGTGTCCGAGCCGAACTCCACGACACCGCGGTCCACGAGGGCCCGGAAGAGCTGCCATCCCCTCCGCCGATGGGCGCGACGCCCGGGCTCAGTCTCGTGACTGTCCCTGATCAGGCGGCGCATCGCCGAGCAGCCGTCACCAGGCCGGCCCAGGACGTTCAACAGCATCCCGTGCGAGACGTGGAACCGGGACCGGAGCCGCTCCGGCTGGGCGGTAGTCAACCGCTCGAAGGTGTTCCGGTCCCAGGGCGCGAAGTTCCCCTTCGGGGGTTTGCGCATGACCACCTTCTTGCCGCTCTTCGCCTTGTCCGCCAATCGACGATTCTCGATGACGTGCTCGGGCGCCTGGGCGACGACGAAACCCTGCTCGTCGAACCCCTTGCGGCCAGCGCGGCCCGAGATCTGATGAAAGTCGCGCGCCGAGAGCACGGCGGTCTTCTCGCCATCGAACTTGCACAGCCGGCTGAAGAGCACGGTACGGATCGGCACGTTGACCCCGACCCCCAGCGTATCGGTACCGCAGATGACCTTGAGCAGGCCGCGCTGGGCCAGACGTTCGACAAGCACCCGGTACTTGGGCAGCAGGCCCGCATGGTGAATACCAATCCCGTGGCGAAGCCAGGTGCGCACGCGAGGTCCGTGTGGACTGGTGAAGCGGACCTCCGCGATCGCTTCACTGATGGCGCGCTTCTCCTCCTTCGATGTCACCTTGAGACTGGTGAACGCCTGCGCGCTCTCGGCCGCCTCCTTCTGGGTGAAATGCACGACGTAGACCGGCGCCCGTCCCGCCTCGACCTGGGACTCGACAGCCTCGGTCAGCGGCGTCTCGGAGTAGCGGTAGTCGAGTGGGACCGGTCGGTCGGCCGAGCTCACCGTGAGGGTCGGCCGCCCGGTGCGGTCCTCGAGATCCCGCTCGAAGAAGCTCACGTCGCCCAGGGTGGCGGACATCAGGAGGAAACGGGTCCCCGGCAGCGTCAAGAGCGGCACCTGCCACGCCACGCCGCGGTCGCGGTCGGCGTACCAGTGGAACTCGTCCATGACGACGTCCTCGACCCCGGCGTCACCTCCCTCTCGAAGCGCCAGGTTCGACAGAATCTCGGCCGTACAGCACAGCACTGGCGCGTCGCGATTAACGGTGGCGTCGCTCGTGGCCAGACCGACACGCTCCGGGCCCAGTTCGCGGCACAGGTCCGTCCACTTCTCGTTGACCAGGGCCTTGATCGGGCAGGTGTAGACCGAGCGCCGTCCGCGAGCCAGCGCGGCAAAGTGCATGGCGAACGCGACCAGCGATTTCCCGGATCCGGTCGGTGTGTTGAGAATGACGTGCCGCTCATCGAACAGCGCCAGCATCGCCTCCTCCTGGGCGGGATACAGAGAAAGGCCACGCGCCTCGACATAGTCGAGGAACCGGCCGAGCAGCTCATCGCTGGTAGCGGACCCGGAGGGAAGGAACTCGGAGAGCGGCGAGGTCATTTCTATCATGGGGCTTCGCCCCAAACCCCACGCGGGCCTTGTGGGGCCCCATCGCCCCACGCCGGCCCGCGGGGCGCGCCGTGCGCGCCAGGCAGGCGCCCTTCTCCTCAGTCGCCTGCTCGCGTATTGTGGGCCAGTTCCAGGTCAGCGCGCTTGCGCCGGCAGGCCGCTCCGCCTATCGTGTGGGGAACCGACGTGATGTGACCGCGCTCACCCGAGCCGGATGGAGGACGAGATGAAGAACCGAGGTATTGCGGCGACCGTCGCGCTACTCGTCGTGGCGCTGGCCCCGGCCGCGCTGGCTGGACAGGCGCCTGAGGGATGGACCATGCCGCGGACAGCCGATGGTCATCCGGATCTGCAGGGAATCTGGGCCAACGATTCGGCCACTCCGTTCCAGCGACCAGAGTCGCTCGGTGACCGCGCGACGCTGACCGAGGAAGAAGTGGCGGCGATGGCCGCCTACATGGCCGAGTACGACAGTGTTGGCGGCGATGCCGTCTTCGGCGACACGCCGTATCTGCGAGCGCTGGCCGCGCTCCAGAGCCCGGAAGAGGAAGAGGAGCGGGCGGCGCGCCGGGCATCAAACAGCTCGACCCGGAGCTACAACCAGTTCTGGATGATCGACCGCTGGTTCGACAACCGGACCTCGCTGGTGGTCGACCCACCCAACGGCCGCCTTCCGCCTCGCACCGCGGAGGCCGACGCGCGCGCCGAACGGGCGCGGGCCCAGCGCGGCCAGCCTGGCCCGGACGGCCGAATGACCCTGGCCCAGGAGATCGCGGCCGTCGACCCGGCCATCCGTTGTCGCGGCGCCGGCGCGTTGCTGAGCGGCCGGGGCTACAACAGCAACTACCAGATCTTCCAGTCGGCGAACCATGTGGCCGT
>MDTE01180694.1_pt1 | contig 13443 bp, 22 predicted proteins | sample 811231 | NCBI WGS metagenome assembly MDTE01 (sample SAMN05326651, study PRJNA326480) | marine metagenome | isolation source: seawater | place: Indian Ocean: Red Sea | collected 2010
ATTTAGTATAATTCTAATTGTAAAAAAGTTATTTAGATAAATAAATTTCATGCGATAATCGTGTGAAATTTTTTTAATTTATGAACAAAAAAGGTTATACAACAGAAAGTGGGGGAAGACAAAATGGATTTGCAATTGAACCTGAAATTAATGTTATATCTAAAGGAGAATCAAAAAAATCTCTTTTCTTATTCGTAGGAATATTGTTACCTTTATTAATTGGAGGATTTTACTATCTAAAAACGCTTTAAGTAAAAAATATTTTTATAAATCTTTTTTTGAAAGATATTCATGAGAGCTAATTATATCTTGCATCAATCCTTGAGAGGATGAATTAAATCCATTTTTTTCTAGGAAATTTTTTACCTGCTCAAATTTTTTTTGAATTTTTTTTGTATAAGGGGTTGTCATTAAGTAGTCTTCCTGTTCAGTTGAGTAATTCATTACGTTAAATTCCTGAATGATTACCCTAAATTTTGCTTAAGGTATTACTAGTAATGAAGTGATAAATATTACCAAAAAAAAATAATAGTTATAAATACTCATTTCTAAGCCTAACTACAACACCTTCACCTTTTTTGTTGAATGTAAGTATTAAAAAAATGGTATTTTTTAATATTAAAAAGTACTTATTGTAACTAACTCCATTAAGTTCCTATTTCTAAGATAATTTTGAAATACATCAGAATAAAAGGCTTTTTTTGCTGCTATCTTTGATTCGAATTCTATTACTACCCCTAGTTGGCCACCATCCCATTTGTTTGAATTAGATTTTTGGATGATATCTCTTTTAATTATTACTCCTCCAACCGACTTTATCCATGGCAAAACAGTTCGTATATATTCGAGAAATAAATCTGCATTTGATATTGATATTTTTTTGAGCCAATAGCTTTTTGTCATGAAATCAAAACATTCTGAGTAGAATATAACATATTGATATAAGTATTTTTGCTCAAGTCATTTTATTAGAAGTTAAATGAAATTAGAAGAACAATTATTAAAATTAATTCTCTCGAGGTCAAATACAAAAAAGATTCAGGTAATTGCAAAGGCATTAGAAATAGAATCAAACTTTACTCTTAGCAAAGATATAAAGAAATTAGAAGGGATATGGGAACTTAGATGGAGCAGTTCAAAAGCTCCTTATTTAAATTATTCACCTTTAGTTGATAACCTTCAAATTCTTGATCCATTTAATCTTAGTGGTTTAAATTTAATCAAACCAAGAGGAATTAAGGCAATTGTTGGGACTGGAATAGTATCAAAATTGAAATCTTTAAGTGAAAAAAAAATTGGAATTCAATTTACTCACGCTGGCATAATTGGACCAACTATTGGATTAAATAAGATAAAAGCTTTAACAAGGATAAAAAGGGAACAAAAAGGATGGTTGGAAATTACATATTTAAATAATGACTTAAGAATTTGCAGAGGAGATAAAGGAACTTTATTTGTATTAAGGAAAATTAAAGATCAAATTCTATTTAATAGGTTTCAGGCATTTGTTGAGTCTCTCTGAATTCTCTTTTATTTTTTAATCCAAATAGATTTCAAAAAGAGGAAAATTGGCACATATTTAAATAATTCTTTTGGTATCTCATATGATAAAAATTTTAATAATTCTTCTATCCAATAACCCATGTCTATTCCAAAAAGGTATCTTTCTAAAATGAACCAAAATTCTTTATCAAATATAGTTCTTAAATTGAGGTAGATATATTCCCAATGAAAAGTATTCCAATATTTTTCTAAAAAAGATGAAATTATTAGCCAAAAAGATATAAATAAAAAACTTTTTGAAAATTTAATGACCTTTTTCATTATTTATTTGGCTTAATGAAGGATTGCATCTGTTGATTATTCTTTATCTATAATATTTATAAAAGCATAATATTTTCAAAAAATATAAGAATAAAAATATAATCATACTTTTGGCATATTGAATTTTTGGATTTTTACAAAATTATTGATCTTTTTTGGATATATTCTGTGCTTTGATATTTTTATTTCTTAAATTAAATCCAAAAAATAAAAAAGATATATATATGAAAATACTACTCAAAAGTATGATTAAAATTTTTGAGAAATCCATTTTAATTTTTATGATGAGTTTTTATCAAAAATTATATTTTGCTTTATCTTAAACCATACCTTAAAAAATTTTTAACCCCGCGATAATAAAAAGTAATTAGTAGGCTGAAATAAATATAAAAGATATATGCAAATTGTTTTTGCTTGGAGCCTTTGTCTATCTGTCGTAGTTGTACTATTATCTACTATCCCTTTGACAATAGGCCGAATTAAAGCTGGTTATTCAATGCAGAATATGTCAGCACCAAGAGCATTATTCGATGAACTTTCTGACTTTGGTAAAAGAGCAGTTTGGTGTCATCAGAATTGCTGGGAAAGTATTTCTATTCATGCCCCTGCTTGCATACTATGTATGCTTACTTTACCTGATTCTAATCTCTCATTATTATCTGCTTGGATGCATCCTCTTTTACGTTTTTTATATATTTGTGCTTATATTTTTAATGTTCCTTTAGCTAGAGGATTAATATGGGCATTTGGAATTTTTACTACACTTGTTTTATACAAAGAAGGAATAACTCAACTCTTTTAAGTTATTTAAAATATAAGACTTTCTAGATCCTTTAATTCATAATCGTTTAGTAATTTAACTTTATTCGCTCTAGCTAGTTTTTGAGCAGATTTAGTGAAACCAGATATAGAAACTAATACTGCATGAGTACCTCCCCAATATAACCTTCCAGCAGATATTTCTTGAACTGCTTTGTTACCTATAACTTTTTTGTGATTTTTGCATTGAATGCATATTCTTAAATTGTCAATAGAAGCTATTAAGTCGACACCTTGGTCGCCAGTATTTGGTGTTTCTTTTACTTTCCACCCATTCTGTTTAAGAATTTCCTTACATTTATTTTCAAATCTAATGCCTTTTTTATAATTTTCATTATTTTTTTTAGGGGAATTATCAACTATCGTATTTAAGCAAGATTTTTCTATTTGACTTGCTACAAATATAAACCAGTCCTCCTCTCTTAAGGTTCTGTTTGCTCCAATGATTTCGTCATTAATAATGGGATTAACCTTGCGATAAGAATTCCATTTTTCAAAAAAAGACTCTTTACCTAAAAATTCTTTTAAAATAACCTTTTCCCAAAAGTATGGAATACCCTCTTTAAATCTCTTTGAGCCATTGTTTAGGCTCTTATTAATTAAACTTTCATCTAATGGGGGGTTGCCTATCCATTTTTTCAAGTCTTCATTTCCATAAGCATCTATATTTTTTAATCTAATTCTTTCCTCTAATAAATTGTATTTATTGTCCTCAATCAGCTTATTTAGAGTTTCTAAAAAATAATTTGCTTTTAAGGCATTATTTAATTTATATTTTCTTTTTTTTAATAAATAGTTTCTAAAAATAACTATTGAAATTAATATAAATAAGGTTACTAAAATAATAATATTATTCATTAATTTATATATTTATTATTCTAAGTTTTAAAAGGATTTTGTTTTTCTAATAACAAAATCATTTTTTGTGATTAATGTGGAGTTCTTTACATCAAAACCATTTATCGCAGATATTTCCCCTTTAATGCCTTCTAATGTTAATTGTTCAATAATACCTTTAATAACTTCATCTTCAACTAATTTTCTATCAATTCTTTCAGGTGTTATATCAGTTAACCATTTAGAAGTCTTTTTTTTTACAACTTCTGTAGAATTAGTTATTTTTAAGTAAATAGCCATTTTGTAGGATACACATCAATATTTTAATTATAAACATAGACCTTTTATTAACCTTTGTTTTTGTCATTATCTTCCCATTCAAGAAATTGAAAAATAATAATTGCAAAAATTGAAAAGAAAATAATAAATAGACCCAACCATCCTATAAATTTGTTTTCGGTAAAAAGATTTGTAAGAGAGGATGCCTCTTGATAGCTTGATTCCATTTGATATTGATATGAATCTAGTACAAGAAATAAATGCTTCATTAACAAAAAATTTTAATTGCTTTGAGTATTTAATAATTTTACTTAAAACAGATTTATTAGATTAATTTTAGTAAAGCTTTTGAAAAAAAATCAGGCCTTTTCCTAACTATAGAAAAATTATTTTTATCTACTAGAGCCAAATTAATCTCTGCTAAAGTCATAACCTTTTTATTCTGATTTATGAATTTTGAATAGATTTTAATTCTTGGACTTTTTCCTATATTGAATAAACTTTCAATAGTAATATTATCTCCTATACAGATGGGTAGTAGATATTTTATTGAAGCATTTATTAATGGCAATTCAAATCCCCTTTGAGTTAGATCAAAATAATTTATTCCTGCTTTAGAAAGTGCATTAATCCTTCCCTCCTCAAGCCAGCTAAAATATGAACCATGCCACATTATTCCAGCATGATCTGAATGTTGTGGTAATACTTTTTTATTAATCTTCCAAATCTTTTTTGTATTCATTTTTATATTTAAGAAAAATATTTTGTTTATTTATAATTAAATATTGATCAATATGTAAGAGATATTGCTTTAACTTAATTAAAATAATTAATTATATACAAAAAACTATATTTTAAAATTATGTTTTATCGGAAAAATAAAAAAAGAAAAATGAAGAAGATTTTCCAGTGGAAAGATTATTTAAATTGGAAAAATATGAGTTTTGATCAAAAAATTAATTTTAAAAGAGCTTGTTTGTTCCCTTTTTTAGTTTATATAGTTTATTTTTTCCTTTTGAAGTATTCAATTTCTATTCTTATTTTTATTGGAATTATTTACTTGGTAAGATTTAAAAATAGAAAAAAATTAAACAAATAGTTTAGTTTTTTGAAAAATATTTATTTTGAATTGTTTTAATATTATTAATTTTTTTCCCTTATCTTTGTTTTGGTAGGAAAATAGTATTTAATAAGTTTCTTATCTATGAAAAGTATCATTTCATGTCTATGTTTTGTAGTTTTTACATTATTTTTGAATGTGAGCAATTGCTTGGCAGATGAAATTGGCAGCGAATTAAATAATGATATTTCGAAAGAGTCAAAGTCTAATCATATTAAAAATAATGATGAAACTGATATTGCTAAAGATTCTATTGATGATATTTTTGGGGATGAACAAGCCTTCCCATTTGTTGCTGGGTTAGGGAAAAATGCCGCACATTAATAATAATTATATTTCTTTACTAATTCCTTTTTAGGTAAAAATATTGAAAGGTCTTAGGGTTTTAGAGCTTGCAGAAGCACTTAATATCGACAGCTCAGATCTTTTGGCTGTTTGCGCAATCTTAAAGTTTAAAGTAAGTTCAAGATTAAGTATGCTTTCTTTTGAAGAATGTAAAGTAATCACTGATTACTACGAAAAAAATTGTTAAATAGCTTCTTTTAAATCAATATTAATTTATTTCTATTTCTTTTATCATAGAAACGAGAGTAGCATGTATTTCATCCTCAGATATTTCTTTTTTAAAATTTATGATTGCAGATTTGCCGTCATAATTAATCTTGATATATTGACTAGAAATTTCCTCTAAATAGGCCTCTTTGAAATCAGTAATTTTCCCATAATGTACGAGATATTTATGAACAGAATCAATATGATCATTATTCATATGCTTACAAACTCTTTTACTAGTTTTTGAGCTGATTACTTTCATTTTTAAAAAATTATACTTTTATTCAAGCTAATATTTTTTTGATCAGATTTTAATGTTTCAATTGTTTTATTAATTAATTCTTTAACTTCATGAGCATCAATCGCTCTTACTAGATTATTGCGTAATTTTGTAGCCCCTGGGAAATTTTTACATGTCCATGAAATATGTTTTCTTGATATCAGTAAACCATGATTCCCCTTCTCTTTAATGAGTTCATCTAAATGTTCTATCATTAATAGTAGTTTTTCTTCAATATCAGGTTCTTTAAATCCTTTAAGTTTTTTAATCGCATGATCTATCTCCCCTATTTTCCAAGGAGAACCAAGTACCCCTCGACCAATCATAATTCCATCAGCATTTGTTTGTTTTAAGCAATTGAGAGCATCCCTCGGATTCTTAATATCTCCATTCGCAATTACTGGTATCTCTAAAAGTTTTTTAATTTCCGCAATCATATCCCAATCGGCCGTTCCTGAAAATCCTTCTTTTCTAGTTCTCCCATGGATTGTGATCATTGCTGCTCCAGAATCTTGAAGATTCAATAAAAAATCTTCTATGTTCTCATTCTTATTATCCCAACCAAGCCTTGTTTTAACTGTAACAGGCACTTTAACGGCCATTGAGACTCTTTTTACTAATTCTTGAGCCAATAAACGATCTTTAATTAAAGCACTTCCACCCCCTTTCCTTGAGATTTTTTTAACTGGACAACCCATATTTAGATCAATTAGAAATGCACCTGAATCTTCTGCTATTTTCGCCGCCTCTGAAACAGCAAAAGGCCTATTATCAAATATTTGTACACCAATAGGACCTGACTCAAATTCAAGTTGTTTAATTTTTTGAGTTCCATATCCTTTTTTTAAACTAGTGGCATTTATCATTTCAGTAAAAAGTAGCGAATCTGGTGCCCATTTCCTTACAAATTTTCGAAATATTTTATCTGTAACTCCCGCTAGTGGAGATAATATTACTTTACTTTTAATTACCCTTGTAACACTTTTGCCTTTTAATTTTATAACCGAAGTCATTTAAAATAGATTATTTTGCTCTTTAATATTAATTTGATTGGTTGCCAATTTTTTAGATCTTTTTTTATTCTTAAAAATTTTACTTAGTTTTTTATTTTGTCTTAATTAGTTAATAAATTTGCTAAGTTGTTAAAGAAAATCTTTTGGCTTTTTATTTTTGTTTTTTTTATCATCAATCATAATTCCTATCTTTCTTTTTATTGCTCCTTCTAATGTTTTTGCGATTCAAGGCAGCCTGGATTTGTCAAGTGCACAATCTTCGGTAGGTAAAAGATTTTCTAAGGTTTTTTGTGATGCTAAAAAAGAAGGGTTAGACTCTGAATTTGCTAGTGAATATGCTTTAAATAATACGTATCTTAAATTTGTAGCATTCCCAGATGATGATCAATATTTAGATGATCTTTGGGAATTTACTTCAAATAATATTCTAGATAATTGCGGAGATCATATTAATGTTAAAGATTTAAATGAGTTAGAAATATTTTTTAAAGAAGAGGGAGTTATTGCTTCAAATAGAGATCTTTATTTACCTAAGTTTGAAAATAATTAGCCTTAATTTTTATCATGTACTAAAGTACGTTTAGAATATTTAGATTTGATGAAATTTTTAGGTTTGAATTCTCCGGGAATTTTTTTAATTTTAGTAATTATTCTCACAATTTTAGGTACAAAAAGAATAGAAAAAGGTTGGTTATTATTTCAACGCTTACTGAAGTTTCTTCTTAGTAAAGAAAAGGTAGAAGAAGCAAAGTCAGAGGGACCAGAAGTAATGGAAATTAAAGAAGAGGTAGAAGAAGCAAAGTCAGAGGAACCAGAAGTAATGGAAATTAAAGAAGAGGTAGAAGAAGCAAAGTCAGATAAACCTCAATAAAAAAATAAAAAGCAAAAAAGAAAAAAAGATATGTAAAAAAAGTGAAGTTGCTGGTGTTAGATAAATTTTAAAATAAAATGGAAAAATCTAAATTCAAATTTTAAGTTTCAATAATTTATAATTTTAAAATAAAAAATAAATTAATTTTAGTTATCAAGACTCTAAGGCAACTTCTATAGCAGCAATTAAATTATCATCAAATGGTTGAATGTTAGGTTTAAATCGTGCAATAACATTGCTATCTTTACCAACAAGAAATTTTTCAAAATTCCACTCAACATCACCTTTTGGTTCAACTTTATTAAGCGTAGTGTATGGTTCTGTAGTATTGCCTCTAGCATGTACTTTCTCCATAATTTCAAATTCCACTCCATATTTTGTTGTACAAAAATTCTTTATATCTTGGAGAGAATCAGGCTCTTGGTTACCGAAATCATTGCAAGGGAAAGCAAGGATCCTTAAACCTTTTTTTGCATATTTGTCGTGTAACTTTTGTAGATCCTCGTATTGAGTCGTATTGCCACAATAACTTGCAACATTTACTATTAAGATTACCTTTTTTTCATATTCTCCAAGTTTTCTTGGTTTCCCGTCCGCTGAAAAAACAACTGTATCCTGAACGTCTATTAGCATATTTTTATATATTGATTTATTGACGATAACATTGAATAAAAATTTTTGTGCTTCTTTTAAGATCGGATTTCTAAATTATTTTTATTTGAAAGTTTTAGTTCTTGGTTTTATCTTAGCTAATATAATTAAGTAATTAAATTAATCAAAATTGGACTCCTTAGACCCTCTTGCTGAAATTATTGAATCAGGTCAAGCTTTCTCCTCTTTAATTGCCTTTGAAAGAATTTTATGGTTAATGATAGGATTGTTCTTTCTTGTCGCTTTTTTAAAGTCAATTACAAGAGGAATGAAGCACATTAATTGGTTTGGAAATAAATCATTTCTTTCAAAAATAAAAAGTTTTAAAGGGGAAGATAACCTTCCCAATGAGATATCGGATGAGCATAAACAAAGTAAATTATATTAGTTAGGAGAATCTTTAATTTATGCATAAGAAAATTTTATTACTTGGCAGCGGAGAACTTGGAAAAGAGTTAGTTATAGAAGCCAAAAGATTAGGATTAGAAGTAATTGCTATTGATAAATACGAAAATGCACCTGCAATGCAAGTTGCTGATCATTCTTATGTAATAGATATGAGTAATAAAGAAATTCTTTCAAAAATAATTAGAGATCTTAACCCAGATTTTGTGGTACCAGAAATAGAGGCTCTTTCGATTGAATCTTTAAAAGAAATTGAAAAAGAAGGTATAAAAATCGTTCCAAATGCTAGAACCGTTGAAATAACAATGAATAGAGATAAAATTAGAGATTTGGCATCAAATGAATTGAGGATAAAAACTGCAAAATTTAAATATGTTTTTGAATATCAAAATCTAGAAAAAAAATCATCTGCAATAGGTTTTCCCCTTCTTCTTAAACCGCTAATGAGTTCTTCTGGTAAAGGACAAAGTTTAGTAAGAAGTAAAGATGATCTTTTACATGCGTGGACTCAAGCATTAACAAATTCAAGAGGAAAAATTGTTGGAGTAATTTTGGAGGAATTTATAAAATTTGATTATGAATTTACTCTATTAACAGTAAGAAAAGAGAATGGTGAAAATATTTTTTGTGAGCCTATAGGTCATGAGCAATATAAAGGAGATTATCAATGTAGTTGGCAACCAATGGAGTTAAATCAACTCTTGATTAAAAAAGCTAAAAAGATTACAAATAAAATATTAGACAATTTAAATGGTTCAGGTATCTACGGAGTTGAATTTTTTGTTAAAGATAATGAGGTCATATTTTCAGAATTATCTCCCAGACCTCACGATACAGGCATGGTTACTTTAGTTAGTCAAAACTTAAATGAATTCGAATTACATTTAAGGGCATTTTTAAATTTACCAATACCTAAAATAACTCTATTAAAGCCTTCGGCAACCAGAGTAATACTTTCGGATGGAGAATTTACTAATCCTTCATTTATTGGAATAAACGAGGCATTACAAATAGAAAATACTAAAGTTCTAATATTTGGGAAACCAACTTCAAAAAAAGGAAGGCGAATGGGTGTAGTCCTTTCATCAAATGATGACCTAAAAATTGCCCGAGCAAATGCTGACAATGCAGCGAGTAAGGTTAAAATTGTTTTCTGATTTAAAAACATTAAATAATTATTATAAAAACTACTTATTTCCTTCGTTTTTCTTTTCTATATTTTTATGTAAGCTTAAAGAGTAATAAAGTTTTATTTCATGATAGAAAACTATAAAGGTTGGGCTATAACTTTGATGTGGGATGAAAAGCAATTTTTTATGAAAAATTCAAGCAGAGATAATGCTTACAATCAAAAAGAAAAGTGGAAAGGTGTTAATTTACAAGGCAAAAGTATATATGGTGCATCTCTCAAGGAAATAAGGCATATTATTGATTATCCTCGATTACATAAATAATTATTCATTAACAAAAAATCTAACTATCCTCTTTGTGATTGTTTTCATCAATAAGTTCGTTTGCAAGTTTTCTTAAATCCCCTTTAATTGAGACCCATGTAAAAGCTGCAATAAAAATTGCAATCGATATGGTTATTGTAATTGTTTCTATTGGACTCAATCCTAATGCAATTGCAAACATATAAAAATAAAAATAAAAGTCTATTATATTCGACAATAGTAACTTGTTTTAATAGAGTATTCTTTTGAAACTTTATTTAATTACTCATGTAATATTTTAGATATAGTGTCTTAAATATTTCTAGTCTGAATTTTTTTAAAGGACAACTATTATTAAATAAATTAAGAATAGTTGTTTTAAAATAATAAAGTAATTATGAAGCAGAAGAAATGTCCTCAATGTAAAAATTTAATCTTGGTTACAGCACCAACATGCCTTTATTGTGGGAGACCTAATAAATTTGTAACTACTAATTATGTGAAAAGAAAGTGGGATAAAAAAAATAATAAAAATAAGATAAATATTTTTAAAAGATTAATATCTTGGCAAATTTTATTTATTTTTATTATTTTTATAGTCCTTTTTATAAGTTTAAAAAATTAAATAATTTTTAATTTAAAATTGCATCTATAACTTCTCTTGTATTAGGTGAAAGATTATTTTTACTGATACTGTTAAGTATTTTCAACATATTATTTCTATAAGGATTTTTGTAAATTCTATAGTTACTGAATATTTTTAAAAAACGTGAAATTACTATTGGATTTGATTTGTCAAACTCTAAGATTTTATCAGCAATATATTCATAACCTGATCCATCTTTGGCGTGAAATAGTGCATTTCTTGTTACGTAGCCATTTAAGATAGATCTAAAAGTATTTGGTGATTTGATATCAAAATATTTATTTTTAAATAAATCGTTAATATTTTTAAAATTATTATCTACCTCAATAGACGCTTTAAAAAAAAACCAATTATCCAAAACTACTGCATTATTTTTCCATTTGTTAAAAAACTTTTGTGATATTAAATCTCTTTCCGGACATTTAATTCTAGTGAATGAATTCAATGCGGCTTTTGAAAGTGTCATTGAATTACTATCTATATGACTGATTATGCTACTTTTAATATCTTCATCTTTACTATATAGAAGCAACTTCCATATAGTTTCAACAAGTTTTCTTTCATCCTTTCCTTCTGGCCATATCTTATTTATTTTTTTATTAATCTCTTTGAGTTTATCTTTAAGATCTTCTTTTAATTTAATACCAAATAAATAATTTAATTCATCAACAATCTTGTATATTTTTAAAGGATCTATATTTTGAATTTCTGATTCGATTTCTGCAAAAGTTGGGATACTAAGTATTTCAGATAAAAGAGATAAATTTATAGTTTTGTTATTTTTAATTATGGAACTTAATGTCGTTATTAATTTATTTTCAAAATCTAAATCTGGCTTTTCATAAATTCTTCTACAAATTATTTCTTTGTATAACTTTTTTATAGTGTCATATATAGTGAAAAAATCTGTTTCAAATTCAAGTATTAATAATTTCTCGTTAAATGTAGTATCAGTTACCCATTCAACCGGTGCTGAAAAATTACGAAAATATGTAATTATTGGGTTGTCAAAATTAGTCTTTATATTCTCTAAAACGAATACTTCCTCTTTTTCTTTTAAAATAAATGTCTTATTTATTTTTTCATAACTACTCGTAAATACTGCAATATCTATAGGAATTATTAGTGGTAAATCATTATAAGTTGTTTTTTTGTTTGGATTAATTTGAGTAGCTTTTATTTTTAGGATTTTTTTTTCTTTATTCCATTTTCTTTTAAAATTAACTTGAGGCGTCCCATTTTGTTTAAACCATATTTTAAATTTTTCGACATTAATTTCTTTATTATTTTCTAAAATCCTTTCAACAAAATTATCAATAGTCGCGGCTTTCCCATCATAATCTGAAATAAAATTCTTAAAACCAATGTTAAAGTTTTTTTCTTTTACTAATGTTTTAAGCATTCTGATTATTTCTGCCCCTTTTTCGTAAATAGTAGTTGTATAGAAATTGTCTATCTCTAGATATGTTTCAGGCATCACCGAATGTGATGTTGGGCCAGCATCTTCTCTAAATTGTGATTTTCTAAGAAATTTTGCATCCTCAAGTCTTTTTATTGGACGATTATGAAGATCTGCAGTGAACTCTTGATCTCTAAAAACTGTTAAACCTTCTTTTAATGCTAATTGAAACCAATCTCTGCAAGTTATTCGATTACCCGTCCAATTATGAAAGTACTCATGACCTATAACACCCTCAATTCGCTCTAACTCCATGTCTGTGGTAGTTTCTGAGTTTGCAAGTATTAATTTTGAATTAAATATATTAAGCCCTTTATTTTCCATAGCTCCCATATTAAAATGTCTAATTGCAACAATATTAAATAAGGATAAATCGTATTCGAGATTATATTTCTCTTCGTCCCATTTCATTGACTTTTTTAATGAATTGATTGAATGCTGTACATATTTTTCATCACCTTTTTGTACATATATATTTATCTCTACCTTTTTATTTGATTTAGTATAAAAATAATCTTTGATGCAATTAAGTTTTCCTGCGACTAACGCGAAAAGATAAGAGGGTTTAGGATAGGGATCTTCCCATATCACTTCATGTCTGTTGTCTTTAAGATTATTAGTTTTGATTAGATTTCCATTTGAAAGTAAAACTGGATAATCTTCTTTATTAGCCTCAATCCTTACTTTATATTTACTCAAGATATCAGGTCTATCTGCATGGTAACTTATTTTTCTGAAGCCTTCTGCTTCGCATTGGGTAGTTATAATTCCATTGCTTTCATACATACCTAAAAGAGAAATATTCTCATTTGGTTTAATTTTCCCCTCAATTTTTATGGAGAAATTTTTCTTTAGGATTGATTTGATCAATAATTTTTTTTTTTGTACTGAATAGTATTTTTCTTTTAATTGAGTTTCATTTAAATATATTTTTTCAATAATTATATCTATGCCATCAAGAATAAGAGTATTAGTTTTAATATTCTTTTTTATTAATTTTAGTTCAGTTTTAACAATTACAAATTTTTCTTCAATTATAAAATCCAAGAAAATATTAGGTATTTCATAATCAAATAATTTATAGTCATTTAGTTTTATGTAATCCTTATTATTCTTTTTTTCTGAGACTTTAATCATATTATTTTATATATATTTTAGGGCTGAATAATTAATTAAAGACTAGCAATCTAAATAATAATTTGAAATTGATTAGTTTTGTCCTATCTCACATATATGTTCCTTAATTACTCCAGA
>MDTE01125540.1_pt1 | contig 13442 bp, 13 predicted proteins | sample 811231 | NCBI WGS metagenome assembly MDTE01 (sample SAMN05326651, study PRJNA326480) | marine metagenome | isolation source: seawater | place: Indian Ocean: Red Sea | collected 2010
AATATTCGGGATAAGGTTTCTAAAGAGATTGGGCCTCATGCAAAACCTGATAGAATACAATTTACACCTGCTTTGCCTAAAACACGTTCAGGTAAAATAATGAGAAGAATCTTAAGAAAAATAGCAGAAGGTGATTTTGATAATTTAGGTGATATCTCGACATTAGCTGATCCTACAGTAGTTGGTAATATTATAGATCTGGCGAATTAGGATTCGATTAAGCACTCCATATTATATTATTATAGCCAAGATTCATTCTGATAAATTATTGTATACCCATAATCTCCGTCAGTATGAAAGATAAATAATTTACTTTCTAGTCCAGCATCATCAAATTCTAAATCTATAATTGAATTATTTTCTTCATTCTTTTCGTCAATAATTTTAATTTTATTACATATCAAATATTCTTCTTCTGCATCTAGTTCAGCTTCATCTATCTCGCTTATTGAATATGTTATTAATTCAATTAAATCAGCATTTACTTCTTTTAATTCAATATTTAAATCATTGGAATATACCTTACCTGAGCCTATATACATCAAATAGTATCCTTCGTCCAGATTACCTAAAACGCAATAATCATCCTGATCAAAATAATAATCTTGATCTTCATATAAATCATCATATTTTAAAACACTTTCAATATTATTAGAGTCATTCCAATTTAATTGTAGTGATTCATTAAAAAATATTCCACTTTGATGACATATTTTGTTTTCAATAGTTATATTTGAATCATTTATTACATGTTGAAATAATTCTGAAGATGATTTTTTTTGGAACTCTTTTTTAGTTTTTTCAAAATTTTCTATTTTGCTAATCAAAATTTCTCCACCAATTCCTGATAGTTGAACTATTGAATTACCATTATTTGCCATTTTATTTCCTTTTGGGTTTTAAAAAAAATATAATTCTAATATAATATATGAATTAATAATAAAAATAATTATATCCATATATCGTTTTGAGCTTCCAAGTCAGCATTAGTTTTATTACCAGTATTTTTAACCCCCTTAGGTTCAATAATCATAATATGACATTCATTTAAAGCCATAGGTTTATGTTCAGTGTTTTTAGGTACTACATACATTTCTCCTTCATCAATATCAACTTTTCCATCTCTAAATTGAATAGTTAGTTTCCCATGAATCACAATGAATGTCTCATCTGTGTCTGTATGCTTGTGCCAGATGAATTCTCCATTAACTTTTACTAGTTTGAATTGGTAAGAATTCATCTCACTAATAATCTTAGGCGACCAGTAATCATTAAATTTTTCAAATTTATTTTTAAAATTGATTGATTTTTGAATCATATTATTATTTTTCCATTATTTTTATTATATAATTATACAAAAATTAAATTATTTATTAGAATATTTGAAAAGGGAATTGAAAATACTAATTTTATTACTACTTAAATGTATATTTATTTAAAAATAAGGTAAAAAAATGGCACATCTTTCTAATGTTAAATATAGCTCAACAGATTGGCGACAAAATAAAACTAATTCTGTAGCTGTTGGAATTTATGATGATTTACAACTTTCGCGTCAAGTTCAAGGAGTCAATCGTGAATTGGGTAGGAGCATTTCAAATGCACTATCCGCCAATTTAATTAAAGGCAAAATTGGTGAGGTTAAGATTCTTGTAGGTAAAAAAGGTACCATTGCCTTTTTATATGGTTTAGGTAAAAAAGGAAAAATTACTCCTGAAATTCTTCGCCAAGCTGCAGCCGGTGTTTCAAAATTGTGCATTACTAATAAAGTAGCATCTGTAAGTTTTTTAATTCCTAAAGATGCAAGAGATAGTTATCTCTCCCAAGCTGTTGCTGAAGGTATCGTTCTTGGAAGTTATCAGTTTAATGAATTTAAAACAGTAGGTGATAAACCATTTGAACTCAAAAATGCAATTATTATAGGTGGCAATAGAAAAGCGATAAATAAAGGGGTTACAGTTGCTGATGGAGTTTGCTTAGCACGTGACTTAGAAAATCGTCCAGGAAATATAGCGACGCCAAGTCATTTAGCAGATAATGCTAAACAAATTGGTAAATCTCCCAATATGAAAGTAACTATTTTTGAAAGAGAAAAATTTACTCAAATGGGAATGGGTGCACTTGCTGGTGTTGCCTCTGGAACTGATGTGCCTCCTAAATTTATTATTATGGAGTATATGGCGGGTCCAAAAAACCAAAAACCAAAAATATTGGTTGGTAAGGGTTTAACCTTTGATAGTGGTGGAATATCGATAAAGCCTGCGTCAAAAATGGATGAAATGAAATATGATATGTGTGGTGCTGGAGTTGTGATAGGTGTCATGAAGATTGTTTCAATTTTGAAGCCCAAGATGAATATTGTCGGCATTGTTCCTTCAACCGAAAATATGAGTGGAGACAGAGCATATCGTCCAGGTGATATTCTTACTGCATACAATGGTAAAACAATCGAAGTTTTAAATACAGATGCTGAGGGACGACTTATCTTAGCGGATGCGCTATCCTATGCTTCAAAACATTATGATCCTGAATTCATTTTAGACTTTGCAACTCTTACAGGTGCTGTTGTTGTCGCTTTGGGACATGTAGCCTCTGGTATAATGGGAACAGATAATCAATTAATTAAACAAATTAAATCTTCTTCAAATATAACTGGTGAAAAAGTGTGGGAATTTCCTCTTTGGGACGAATATTTAGATCAAGTTAAATCCAAAATTGCAGATGTAAAGAATTTAGGAGCACCTGGACAAGCAGGATCCATTGCTGGTGGAGCATTTTTAAATTCATTTGTTAATGAGGATATTCCTTGGTGTCATTTTGATATTGCCGGATCTGCATGGGGGGATAAAAATTTACCATATCAGAATAAAGGATTGGCAACAGGTGAGATAATTCGTTTAGTTGTAGATTTATTGGCTATATGACCCAAAATTATCCAACCAGAGAAGATGCAATTGAATTGTTGCATGAGTATACAAAAACGGATAGTCTTCGACGACATGCATTAGGCGTAGAGCAATCTATGCGAAAAATGGCTGAAAAATATGATGGAGATCCAAATGAATGGGGTATAACTGGGCTTATGCATGATTTTGATTATGAAATGTATCCAACGATGGATGAACACCCATATAAAGGCAATGAAATATTAAAATCAAAAGGATATCCTGATTCAATTACTCAAGCGATAATGGGTCATGCAACATATACTGGTGTTGAAAGAGAAACTGATATGGCAAAATCTCTATTTGCAGTAGATGAATTAACAGGTTTTATCTTTGCTGTAACCTATGTTCGTCCTTCAAAGTCGATTTTTGAGGTTAAACCAAGATCAGTGAAGAAAAAATTAAAACAAAAATCATTTGCTGCTTCTGTTATAAGAGAGGATATTTTTCAAAGTGTCGATGAGTTAGATCTAGACTTAACGGAACATATTCAATTTGTTATTGATGCACTTTCTGAAAAAGCAGAAGAATTAGGATTGAAAGGTATGGCTTTGACATCGTGACTTCATTAATGGGAATAATATTATTTTTATTTGGTTTCATAATTGGAGGCTTGATTATTTGGTTCATACGTCAAAAAGAAATTGATCTAGCACAATCAAGTAAAGATCAGTTAAAAACTGAATTTGGCGATCTTTCTAGGCAAGCACTTGAACAGAATATGGAAACTTTTTATAAAGTAGCCTCTCAGAAATTTGGTGATATTCTTAAATCATCAGAATCAACGATGGATGAAAAGAAAAAGCTTATTGATTCAAGTTTAGATGGAATGAATAAGAATTTAGAAGGACTGACAAAATCAACCTCTGAACTCAAAGGTCAAATGGAAGAATCAAAGAAGGGGATAGATCACCTTGCAGATAAAACATCTCAATTAAGTCGGATATTGGATAGCTCCCAGGCTAGGGGGCAATGGGGTGAACGAATGGTTAAGGATATCCTAGAGCATTTGGGATTAAAAAAAGGTGTCAATTTTGAAACTCAATCTGGCAGTAAAGAAGGTAAACCAGATTTTACTTTTTTACTTCCTCAGGGAAAAAGATTGAATATGGATGTGAAGTTTCCATGGGACCACTATGCAAATCTTTTCTCAGCAAAAGATGAGAGCGAAATTGTAAGTGAGAGAAAATCATTTTTAAAGGATGTAAAAGGCCATATTAAAACTCTTTCTAAAAGAGATTATGTTGACCCTGCAGATGGAACGCTTGATTTTGTATTGATGTTCATACCTAATGAGGGTATTTATGCATTTTTAAATAAACCAAAAACCGGTGAAGATAATTTGGTAGAATTTTCCATGAAGAACAAGGTTATCTTATGTTCACCTATTACACTCTTTGCTGTTTTAGCAATGGTTCGTCAATCCGTGCAGAGTTTTCATCTTGAATCCAAAGCAATTGAGGTACAAGATTTAGTTCAAGCCTTCAAAATGCAGTGGGGAAAATTTATTGAGACAATGAATGCACTTGGTAAATCACTTGGTACAGTCAATACACATTATAAAAATCTTTCGACCACACGAGCAGAAGCCCTAAAAAAGCCAATGGATAATATTGATAAACTACAACTAGGTCAGGATACAGAAAATAAAGAGCTGAGTGAATGAAATTTTTTTTAATACTGATTTCGTCTTTTTTTTATTTTTCCTGCGTTGGTGCACCTGATGCTGACCATGGTCTAGTTGAAAACCTACCTGCTATTATTAATAAGGCGAATGTTTTCTCATTTGCACTGAGGGCCAATAACTTTACTTATGATGAATCCTTTGACATTAATATCAGTATTGGCAATGAACAATCAATTTTGTCAACCGTACTTGTTTCGGATCATAAGGGAAAGGATACAACCTCTATTCAACTTACTGATATAAATGGTTCAAATATTTACAATTATGAAATTGTAGGAGATATGGTTGTTACTAATGATGAAAAGAAGGATCAGCCTAAGAAAGCTATCATTGGATTAAATAATTTTTCCGGCATCCTTGAATGGATAGTAACAAATAAATAAAATGAAAAATTATCTTATCAAAAGAAACCCAGATTTTGTTGATAAAGGAGTAATCGTAAAGAGGAAAGTAAAGAATAAAGGATTTTCCGAAACCGCAATCAGAGAAAAAGTACCTCGATCAAACAAATTAAAAGTTGGAGATATGATATATGTTGCTGAAACTAAATATGGTATATATGCCAAAGGGAACGTTTCAGAAGTTTGTGATGTTGAATATTTTGATACAATTGAAAAGGCAGTAGAGTTTTTCTCTAATGGGAAGATTAAAGATGCAAGTTATTGGATGAGTAAAGTTGCTGGTTTTCAAAAACAAAAATTAAAAAATGAAAATGCAGTTTTAAAGTTTCAAGAGTATAGGATAGATCAGGAATTATTAGAAAAGACTGTTCCATTAGCTGGTGAATTGGAAAAACTAAAGAAGATTCAGGGTGGTATAACCCTATTGAACGATGATCTTATAAATCACATAGAACAACCCAGATTCGAAAATGAAATTGAATTAAAACCAAAGATTCCTTCTCATCTAAAAATGGATTTGTATTCTCTATTTAGTAAAAATCTTAAAGTTACGCATTGGATAGATATAGATCATTTCGTTCCTAAGTCATCAGGAGGGCCTGGAAATATTATTGAGAATTTAGTGCCGATTGGCTTGGGCTTAAATAGATATAAGGGTAATTCTGTTCCTAAAGGATTATTTATTATTGCAAAGAAAGAAGACAAATTGAAAGAATTTTGTAAAGATCAATATTTAACTGCTAAAGAAGAATTTTTGAGGAGACCTAAGTATGCGAATGCTTTTGATAGTGCTTGTAAAATAAATGATAGAATAAAGAAAACCTTTACAATTGAGGAAGCAAAGATTTTTTATAGAAGTGTCATGAATGAACACTACCCAGAGTACATAAAAATAATAGATTTATTTAATTAATCTTAAAATAATGGCACAATGCAAAACATTAATGATGAACTATCACGATGTATAATTAAGCTCCTCATAAAGGAGCCTTTTTTTGCTCATTTACTTAGTGGTGTAGTACGTACCATCTCTGATGAAATTCCAACGGCAGCTGTTGGAATGAGAGGTGGGAATGTTAATCTTTATATAAATCAAAATTTTTTTATGAATGATCTTGCAACTATGTCCAATCGTGTTGCTGTTATCAAGCATGAAACACTTCATCTTATGTTCAAGCATATTTTTAGAATGGATATTCAAAAATATGATCTTAGGTTATTTAATTTTGCAGCAGATCTTGTAGTTAATCAATTTATTGGTAGTTGGGATCTTCCCAAATCAGCAATAACGCTCAGTACTTTTCCGGATATGTCTTTGGAACCTGATCAGACACTTGAATGGTACTATAAAAAACTTAGTAAGCTCAGTAATGAGATGAAGAAGGTTTCTAAGAATACTAAGGAAAATGAAGGCATTGGGCAACCTGACTCAGATTGGAGTCAAACATCTTCTCCTGAAAGTGCGTCAGCATTAGAAAAGATATATGACAGATCATCGCATAGTGACCATAGCATGTGGGGGAAGGTAGCGGGAGAAGGTAGTTCCGCTCAGGTTAAATCCATAGAATCTAAACTAGATAGGATGATTGTTCAGTCAAGAGATAGAACACCTATCAATGATCGTGGGTCTATTCCTGGTAAGATCAACCAAATGATCGATGCCATTATTGAAAAGCGAAAACCTCAGATGGATTGGCGCAGAGCTCTTAGAATTTTCTCAACAAATAGTAGACGAACTAGAGTAGTGCATACTATGAAACGTGTTAGTAAGCGTTATGGAACGCGTCCAGGAATAAAAATAAAACGATTTCAAAAAATTGCAATCGCTATCGATACGTCTGGATCAATACCTGATGAATATTTAAGTTTATTTTTTTCAGAGATTCATGGGATGTGGCGTCAAGGAGCAGAAATTGAGATCATCGAGTGTGATGCAGCTGTTCAAAGACACTACCCATACAAAGGGGAATTCCCGAAATTTGTTAAAGGTAGAGGTGGGACGATTTTTGATCCTGTATTTCAATTTTTAAAGGAAAATAGGCGAATGCAATTTGATGGTTGTATCTATTTTACGGATGGCTATGCTTCTGAACCCACAATTAAGCCTCCTTGTAAAGTTTTTTGGCTTATTACTCCTGACGGGGATATTGGTGATCATTTAAAATATGGACGAGCAATTAAATTGCAGTAATAAAATTTTTATATATAAATTAATTATCATGGATTCTATAATTAGACATCTAGTGAAGAAAAACCCTTCTTTAACTAAAGAGGAAGCTGAAAAAAAAGCCCGAGAAATTTGGGAAAATTATAAATCAGCTAATAAGGAGATGCTTGATAAAAGAGAGAAAGAGCATCAAGAAGCCCTAAATAGATCGATTAATGATGAGCTTGGTGGATTGGCAACTGAACTTCGATATAATGGTGAACTCAAGGGAGATGAACTCAAAGATTATTTAGGAGATAATCCAGTTGAAATTTGGGATCCAGTAAAAAAAGAATGGATACTCAAAGAGTAAGTCTATATTCTTTTTTATAAAAAATAAGAAAAGAGGTAAAAATGTTAGAAAGAGAAAAAACAGAAGTTCCTTGCCCAGGTGGAGGAAGAGCAATTAGGACTACCTATGGTGATTTGGCTAGAAAAAGATCTTTAAGGTCAAGTAAAGGTCATGAGTATAAATTTAAATCATCTGATCAAAGTAAGATGAAAAGAGCTATGGATAAAATGGCACGATGTCAAAAAGACTTTGAAAGAAATATGGAACGAGCACAAAAGGAATTTGGTGAAGCATACAATGACCTAATTACTAATGCTGATGTTCTATTAAAAAGATAAATGGATAAAATCTTATAAATGTAGAACTGAAAAAGAAGTTAATTGATCAGTTCAATGAATTTTTTATTGGACGACAGATAGCGACACTTTTATTGCTTATATGTGACGCATCTGATGCTGAGATTAAAGCTGAGGAAAGCGAATACATAAAAAAAAATCTATGTAAGTCATCAGAAGGTGAAAAAGCTGATATTAATAAATTAAATGAGCTCTTACCTATTCAAGTTGATTTTAATTCAATTGAGGGTGGAGAGATTTTAACTGAAATGATTAGCGATGATGATTGGGAAAGTGTTGTAACTTGGTTTAATGCTTGGTATGAGCCATATTGGGAAGATCCTAACGCTGGGAATAATATCATTAGCTCTGAGATTGTACCAATAATAAAATTATCTCTCAAACCATATGGAAAAATTTATAAGTTGTGGGTTTTGGAGCTTATAAATGGTAGCTTAAAAGCAGATAACATTTTCGATCAAAATGAAAAAAGTTGGGCAGAAGGTATCCCAATAGATCTAGATCTAGAAGATACTATAAAATTTAAAGATGAAATCGATGGGGCTTATATTTTACCTGCTGAAAAGCTATTAGGTATTGCTAAAAAAGAAGAGATCTCTTCAAATATGATTCGATTACTTTCGTATCGTAAAGATTTAGATGATATCACTCGCGAAATTATTGATTTTAAGCTAAAGTTTGCTGAACTAAATGAAGAGCATAAAGATGATTCAAGTTATGCCTGGTTAGAAGAGTCTCTTTTATCCATCACAGATTGGGGTCGCGATATTTTTGAGTCGGTTTATCTTGATCAAAATGAGCATATTCGTAAGGCAGTATCAAAAAATCCGTTTTTACCTAAAGATCTTTCGGATAAATATAAAGTTGTATTTGGTGAGTTTAATGAAAAGTTAGATCTCCTTTCTGATAAAGATTTACCTGTTGAGTATCTTGAAGACCTTTCAATGGATAAATCAAATTATAATGCTTCTCGTCTTCGTAAGGCCGTCGCTCTTCATCCAAATACACCTTTGAATATCATCGAGTCATTATTGAAGGATGATGCACGTTGGGTTCGAGAAAGTGCGGCTATGCATCCAAATATCAATCAAAAGATGATAGCCAAAATGACCAGCACAGCAGATCGTTATATATTAAAAGGATTCTCCAAGAATCTAAATTGTGATAAAGAATCAAAAATAAATATTGATACAATGCTTAAAGATCTTGACAATTATCCAATCAAAGTGGATAAATATAAGCTTTCTTACGATGTGGCATATTTAACCGCAACAGAAGGACATGGCGGTGGAGTTTCAATTGATAAAGTTATTAATGCGATTCTTGCAGGAGAATCATGGCATGATTATGTATTTAATAATGATGATTGGTATGAATTTGGCGATACATGGAGTTTTTGGGGTGTTCCAGAAACGCCCAATAATATTGAATATCCAGATGGAGAAATGAGTCCGATCAATATACCAATAGATGAGAATGATCCTGATACTGTAATTCCAACCATTGAAGATAATATACCTAGCTCAGGCAGTGGTTTTTTGTGTAGTCATTTGCAATATAATTCTGGTACCGGAAATGACTGGCAGGGTTATGTTGGTGAATTAGAATATGAATTTATTCCAGGAAAGATAGAAGCATCTTACGAATTTGGTATGTGCTCTTGCTTTGAATATTATGATGAAACTAGAGGAGAAGCAGCAGGTACTTTTGAGGAAGATGGTATGTGGGGTTTTACTGATATAACCACAGATTTTTATTTATACTATTATGATTCCAAAGATCCAAGTGTATTTACTGAAATTTCGATTGAAGATTTGATCGAAGAGATCAAAGCTGCAAAAATCGATGACACTAATGAGGCAGCAGTAAAAAAATATTTAGAAAAACATTATCCAATATCCGATTAGTTAATTAAGAAAAGAGACCATTATGGAAAATATCAAAGAATATCCAAAAGATATTGTTCAACCATTTAATGAATATGAGAAGGCAAATGACGAAGGCGCAATGCATAAGTCATTGCTTGATCTTGGTGAATCTCTTCTTACTTACTTGGTTGGTTTAATGTTTGGTGAATATAAACGATCTGAGAATGTTAGTGAAAAATTAGAAACTGAATTCTATAAGTATTCAAGTAGGAAACCTAGTTTTGGAGTCTTTCTTTCTTTTATGAGAATTCTTTCTAAGGAAATGGACAAGACAATTCTTACTGATAAATTTGAAAAAAGCAAAAAATATGAATCTGCATCCGAATTCATATTTGAATTTGACTTATTAAAACAAGTCGTCAATGAAGGCGCTGATGAGGGATTTTCTGATAAGCTGGACTCATTGCGTAAGGGGCGGTCAGCAGGTCAAAAAGGTTTGATGGAGTTCTTTGATACTTTTATTATGATCCGTAATACCTATGCTCACCCAGAAGATAAAGCGGGTCCTAAGGATAATAAGCGTAAATGGCCATTAACTAGTGAATACTACGAGGCCATCAATCCCCATATGCATGGTGCCTTGTCTGAGATCATTGAAGATTTTGAGATACTTAAATCATATAAACCTATTTTAGCAAAAAAAATAGATGATCAAGGGAAAAAGGGGAAATTTGAGATTGAGATCGGAACAAAAGGAAGTGAGCTAGAGCTCAAATTAAGTAATGAAGATCTTAGATTTGTGAGTTCAGATATACGTTATTTACTCGATCCAGATGAAAAATTATTTGTCAAATTTTATTATAATAATATTCCACAACTTAATCCTGATGTAGCAAAGAAAATCATTGATAATGAAAAAGCCAAGGCAATGGAACCGCATATGATTGAAATGATCAATTCAAAATTAGCTGATGATGGTAAAATCGATGATATGGAATATTTGATTTTAAGAGACACGGCAAAGACATCAAGTATCAGTATTGAACATTTATTCAAATTGATTGAAAAATCAAAAAACAAACTTCAAATAAAAGCTAGCGTTGGGACACCAGACAATAAGGGTGATATATTTGTTGAAGCGAAAGATGGTGGTAATAAGTTTACTTTTAATCCATGGTGGCTTCATTATTTTTCTATGGTTTCTAAAATTGACAAGAATACAGTTAAAACTGAACAGGCGAATGAGAAGAAGTTTGAAAGTCAGGTCAAAAAATTAAAAAATAGTATTAAAACACTTCCTGTTAGTAAACGGCTTGAGAACGCCAAGAAGAACATTAAAAATAAAAAAGCTCAAAAATCCAAACAGTTGAAAAGTATCAATGCACAAATCCAAAAGAAAAGAGCAACCCGTCAAAAAGCAAAAGATCCAGAACGAAAAAGAGAATTGTTAGCAAATATTGAGGAAATAAAAGCAAAAGCTGATGAAAAAAGAGAAGATTTTGATTCACAGATTGCTACGCTGGTTGAATCCGTTGAAAGAATTGAAATTGAAAAAGCTGATAAGACTAATGAGATTGATGAAAAAATACTAAAACTCTCTAATGAGCTTGAGGAATATTCTAAATTTACCCAATGGGGGATGCATAAGAACCTTTGGAATGAAATAAATCAATATGTAAATCATCTTCTCGATGCAAACCTTAATGATGATGCCTCAATTATAAATGATGTAGATCAAGATGAAAGAATACCAGATTGGGTAAATACTCAAAATCAATGGCAAATTGGTAATTTGGCCTATTATTACTGGGCAAAAATTCACCGATCAGAAGCACCTTTAGGAATGACATGGCATGTCGGATATTGTATAGCGAAAAAATTTCCCTTTTTGCCAAAGAACATTGATGAATCGCTTATTGAAATATCAAAAAAACCAGCATCAATATTATGGACAACGCAAGATGATCAGTGGGCTGCAAAAATTGATATTGATGGATCAATAGCAAGAAAAAAAGCTGAATTGAATCAAAATCTTTTAAAGGATTATGAAAGTGAGCTTCTTGAATTGGGTACTAATGTCAGATGTACGCCCAAAGGTGCTGAAGGGACAGATGAAAATCAACACTTTATGCCTGCTGAAAAATTTCTGACTCTTCAAGATGAGTATAATTTAGAGTCTTTATATTCTAGATTATGGCCTGTTGATAGTTATTATAAAAATGGAGAGATTTTGACAGATGTTATTTCTCAGTATGAAAAAGAAATGGTTACAATGTTACAACTTTTTTCAAATGTAGTTATTCAATTAAATGAATATGCTTTAGAAAATGGTATAAATCAGGAAACAATAGTTGAACGTAATGATCAATTTAATCGATTAAAAGATATTATGTTTAAGGAATTTGAAAAAGGTATACCTAGAGGAAAACTTTTCAGGCCTACAAAGGAACAAGATAGAGTATGGCGTGAATATGCTTCAAAAGAGCTTGGGCTAACCGGTACACGAGGTAAAAGATTATATGATATGATTGTTTCAAATGCTCGATGGGGTTGGGATTATTGATTACTTATAAATCTTCAAATAATTGTTTAGTTGAATTGTCAAATAAAACTCTATCCCATATAGAAGTTCATCCTAAAATTATTGATTATATACCAGAAGCAATTAGTCATACTTCCCTTCCAAAAAAGCAAGAAGATAGAATTAGAACGGAGATTGATTTAAATAAAATAGTTGGTAAATCATCTTTAATAAATACTGAACCGATAACTAAAAATTCAGATACTTATTTTTCAATAAGAAAAGCGAGAGAAGGCCCAAGTAGAGTAGCTCTTGATGAACAACCAAAAGAAACATCCATCATTTCAATTGTTGTTGATCCCATAGATGAAAAACAATACAGTTTGATTTCAGCTTGGTATGGTCATATTGCGCCAAGTGAACCTTGGGACAATTCGTTACTGAAAGATAGAAAGGATCTAGAAGAATCATTAAATTTTTGGTGTTGCCATGCTTTGGTTTATGAAGAAGATTTTATGGAAGAACCATTTATTTCAACTTGGGAAAAAGTGATAAGTAGTATATGAAAATCTTTAGGATATTTTTATTAGCTTTTATTTGTATTGGAGTTCTAATTGCTCAAGTTAATACTGAATCCATGCGTAAAGTGGATTCTGCAGAAGGTTTTAAAAATACCTTGGGCTTTAATTATGGATTTGAGAAATCTGATCAGGAAGTAATGGAAATTTCAGGTGAATATAGAATCGATTACTTCGCTACCAATGGACTTCATTCCTTTTTAGTTCTTAATTATGAGAATGGATATGAAAAGGAATCAGATGAAAAAAACACTATTGTTAATAAAGGATTTGGCCATCTCAGAGTGACCAAAAATATTTCATCAAATTTATATATTGAATTATTCTCGCAATTTGGTTTTAATGATTTCCTATTAATGAAAGATCGAAAATTATATGGTTCAGGTTTGAGATATAAAGTTATCGATAATGATAAACTTAATGCATTTATTGGAGTTGGAGGGATGAAAGAAGATGAAAAGTATAGTTTAAAAACTGAAAATCTTAAGTCACTCCTTAGGTCAACAAATTATTTTACATGGAATATAAATTTAGGAGATAATGCAACATTAAATAATACAGCATATTATCAATATGATATATCAAAGC
>MDTE01030020.1_pt1 | contig 13441 bp, 4 predicted proteins | sample 811231 | NCBI WGS metagenome assembly MDTE01 (sample SAMN05326651, study PRJNA326480) | marine metagenome | isolation source: seawater | place: Indian Ocean: Red Sea | collected 2010
GTGAATAGGGTTTAAGGATCGAAGTTGTTTTTCGAAAGAAGGACACAAAAAAAAGGGAAAAAAAAGAGGCCGTTTTTTTTTCGTCTTCATCACACATCAAAACTTTGCTCACATCGTCGCAAGAGAGAGAGAGAGACCACACGTAACGACGACTTCGACGACTCTTTCTCTTCTTCTTCTCTCGCGCGCGCAGATATAAAGTCACTCCTTTTTTATTATTTCTGTCGTCGTTTCGCGGTTCTCTCTGGTAGAGAAGAGAGACGATTGGAAAAGAAGAAGAAGAAGAAGAAGAAACGAGAGAGAGAAAAATGATGCGACGACGACGACGAAAAGGAGGGGAAAACACTGAGAGATGATGAAGATGTCGCATCGCGCTTTTGTCGCTGGGTGGTCGACCGACGCCGCCGGCGGAGGCAAAAAAGTCGTCGCGCGAACGCGACGAGGAGGATCGGACGAGCGATGCGGACGAGCGGTGCGGGGGACCATCATCGGGAGCGTTCGACGGCGCGTCGTTTCAAAGGCGAATGATGGTGGGAAGTCGTTTTTGTCAACGGATAATCCAATCCAAGGGGGGGCGTCTTTGAGCGCGTTTCGAGGCAGAGATGGCATCCTGTCCTGCCGGAAATCCGCCTTCGTTTTCGGCGCGAAACGAGAACTCTCCTTATCGGTCACTCGATTGACGAAAGGCGGACGAAGGCGGGGATACGGCGTGGTGACGTTTGCTGTGAATCACAGGAATGATTCTTTTGGATGCTCGACGAATTTGGAAAAGAGAAAACGAAAGCGAGCGTCGACGACGACGACGACGAGTAAGACATCGATGAAGGACGGAGAAGAAACGCACGACGACGACGGTGATGACGGTGATGACGACGATAACAACGACAACGACGTGAACGTGATTAGTAAAAAGATCGTTTCGGAGGATGAAGGGGACGAGGACTTTGATTTGGACGTGGCGTTTAATGAGAAAAATTCAGATTCGAAGAGTAAGAGCGACGGTGAGCGACCGCTTCCGCAAGGGACCATCCGGGTGAAAGCAAAGTCATCGTCGAACTCTCCTTCTTCCCTTGGAGGAAAGAAAGAGAAAAGATCATCGAAAGAACAGCGAGGGTCGAGAGATAACTTAGCGTTCGATCCTTTAGCCGGCTCCGTGGACGTGTCCATGGATGATTTTTCGTACAATCCAGAACAGGAACAACAGATGCTCCTTCAAAAGCAAAAAGAAAATGAAGAGCGAGAGCGAGTCAAAAAAGCAGCAGTTGAAGAAGAAGCGAACAACAAGAAGAAAACGAAGGCAACCGATGGGACAGTCATTCGTCGCGTGTCGAAAGTAGCTGCGATGCCGTTGAGAAATAAGACAGTACCGTCGAGTCAGCCGTTTGCAATCAACGCGGCGAACGAGGAGGCGTTGAGAGCGGTGAAACAAAAGTTTTCGCTCAAAAAGTTCGTTAACAAGAAGAAAGATAGTAAGCAGAATAATGTCACCGATTCGCGTGCAACGCCCGTGCGTGTTGGAACGGTCGTACGAAAAATCTCAAAACCGGCGCGTCTAAATGAAGATGAAAAGGAAAACAACGCGCAAAAAGCGCTTGCTCTTATCACGTCGCAAGCCTTGGCCGCGTTATCATTTCGCGAGCAGCTTTTGAAAACACTGAAAGATAGCACTCTAGGGGACGCTATTGCGGTGTTAGACGCGCTATGGCAAAGCTTTTGGCTCCAATGGCGCTCCCGTCTCGAGAATACAGCGAAGTGGGTTTTCTTTGCGTCTACCACGCTCACGGCGATTTGTCATTACGTCATCGGTCCTGGAATGATTGGTCCTAGGTTACCGCAAATTGGAGAATTAGCATCTTCTGTTGTTGGTCGCCCAGTACGCGTAGGCAGATGCAAACTCTTCTCGTTTCCTGGGATTTTAGGCGTTGGACCTGTTTTAGAAGTTGGACCGTTAGTCGTAGGCGCAGAAACGACTGGAGGCGAAAAATCAATCGTCGAAGTCGACACTGCGAAAATTTCGTACAATTTAGTGCGCTCAATAGCTCGAAGGAAAATAGTGGCTGAAGTCCGGTTAGACGGTGTCAAAGCTACTTTGAAGCAAGGTGTCAATCAGTCTTGGTTCGGGTATCCAGAAGATTTACCAACTTTTCAGGCGAATTTGCCCTCAGCGCGACCGTCGTTCAATTTAGGTGCCGTGGAGAAAGCGAGCTCAACAGCGACGAATGCGAATGGTGAAAGTAAAGCACCGCGTGGTCCAAGCGTTGAAGTGCGCGTGGTTAAACTCGAACATGGCGTTGCTACTTTACACATGGCTGGTGACTCGCAACCGAGGAACGTGAAGAACCTTTCGGCGACTATGAAAATATCGCCGAAAGGCGAGCTCGATCTAGACGCCAAGTTCAATCCAATTTCTCGCGCAACGCCTCCAGAACAGCGCCAAAACACGTTTATCGCGAATTTTGCGGCTCGAAATCTTCGAGGTCACAACTCGGATGCCGAGGAACGAAGTTTGAAATACGAAAAGAGTCGAACCGGTAACGGCGGCTTGCTTAAAGTAAACATGCAATACAAAAATCCCGAGAAAAATCAGAAACCAATGGGCGATGATGATATAGCCCTGCCAGATTTGAAAGTGAAAGTGAACGCTTTCAACGTGTCTGCAGCGTTTGTCGACCGATGCATCCCGGGTTTACCGATCGATATGCACGCCGGACGCTTGGACGGTGAGATCAACATCTTGGCAAAAGATCAAGGGACGTGGCTTTTCCCAGAGTTTTGTGGGGAGTTGAGAGGAAAGCACTTGCGATTTCACTTGTACGATGCCACAGATGACTTTGCGGACACGGAGTTAGACTTGGTTTTCCAGAAAAGACGCATGTATATTCACAACGGGAGAGGTCACTACGGTCACGTTCCAATTACGGTCACTGGCGATTTGGATTTGAATCCGCTTCCCGTAAAAAATGTACTTTTAGGTCCGAACGCGAAAGTTTACGCGCCGGCAGGAGAGTATCGCCTTTCCGGTCAGATTGCACCAATAGAAACACACGCTTTGAGAGAAACGTTAGGTGTTCGTCCTCCACCAAGACCGCTCGCGGGTGCTTTGAAAGGATTCTTATATGTTTCTGGCCCGTTGGAGGCGCCCGTTTTCACCGGGCAAGCAGAAACGACAGATTTTATCCCAGAAGAGAATTCGAAAGATTTCAGCGCCACTATGGAAGAGGAGAAAGCATGGTCATATCGCGCGGTGAAGAAGTACGAGAAAGACGGCGCTGTTGCCGCTTACGATCGAGTGCCGATTCGAAACGTGAAAGCGACTTGGACTGTGGAACCGAAGAAAGATGTATTCGTCTTGCATTCCGCTGAAGGTCAGTTGGTTGCGGGCGGTAAAGTGCGCGCTAGTGGATCGATCAAGATCAATCCAGACGCGTTGCACGACCCAGATGCAATTAACGTGGAAGCGACGGCAACAGATGTTGATCCAAGAGCATTGGCAAGACAAGTAGCAACAACAGGATTCGATAATAGCGTTAGTATAAACAACGCGAATGGGAGTGGAGATGAAAACTCGCCATCGACTAGTAATAGCACCACCACTGATGCTGAAAGTGAAATCGGCGCTTGGATAGACCGCGTGTGTCCTCCTGGCTATGCCGACGCTACGGCGACCATCGACGGCGCGCATTCCGGTCCCAAAGTGAAAGTCGATTGGACCATAGATAACGACGCCGATGTGGGTGGCAGAGTAACAATAGAACGGAAAGGTATTACTGCAAAGCTAAAAACACCTTCGATTGAAATCGATGCAGACGTGGAGACAGAATTTCCACCTTTGGAAAAGGCATTAGCTGCAGTAACTGTGGAAGACGCGATTGAAGCCGGGAAGCCGGCGTACACTGCCGCAGAAATTGACGGACAAGCGAACGGGTTTGATATATTTGATTTAGAAGATGACCGAGAAGAAGGTGGCGAAGTTGTTTCGGAAAAGCTGCGATACGTTCGAGATCCCGACCGCGTTCGATTGCGGGTAACCGGGCGAACGCGCGTGAAAGGTAAATTTTCAACGCCAACCGCATCCGTCACCGGTGATGAGAACCCTGACGGAATCACTACTACGGATGATGAGGGTAACGAAATCGACGCGAGCGACGAAGAGAGCAAACAAAACAATGGCTTTCCGACCTTTGAAGGCACCGCACAGTTGGATAACTTGAAACTGAACAAACTCGAGCTTGCTCCGAAACTCACCGGCAAAGTTTTCGCCTCGGCTATTGATGGTTTATCGCTCTCGGCGAAAGGCCGATCGGACGAGTCGTTGTCTGCGGAAATATCTGCCGACGGCAAAGCCTCTGCGGCATTACGTCGTGGTGCTTTACGAGCGGGTATAGAATTTGGGGACTTCGCGGGTGCATTCGAGCTTGCTGGCTTGAAGTTGGACGACTTGGAACTCGGATCTCTGAGAGGTCGCGTGGACATCGCGTCCGCGCGCTTAGATTTACGAGAGAAAGTAGGCGACGGTATTTTGCGCGTTGAAAAGCCTCGTTTGAGTGGTTTCACCAGCGATTTAGCGGAAGGGGGGGTTTCTTGGAGCGGAAAGACGGTAAAGCTTCACTCAGCGACTCTCGAGCAAGCGCGTTCGAGGTACGAAGCTGATGGTGAATACATGTTGCCAGACGCCGTGTGGTCCAAGTTGCCAGAATCGAGAGTCGAGAGGCAAAATCGAACAACGTCTGAAGGAGATTCATCGCTATCGTCTGACGTTATTGATGTCGATATAGTTTCTGAAGCAAATGACGAAGAAGATGCCGTAGCGGAGTCATCGTTGGCGGTAGCGTCGTCGGAGAATGAAACGTCTTCAGTCGTGGCTGCCGCCGCAGCAGATGTGATGGAGACCAAAAATAACAACAAAGGCTTATTTTCCGGATTCTTCTCTGACATAAAGAAACATCCGGCTGCAAACTTAATCAAGGAGCAGCAAACGCCTCTATCGACATCGACGCAGGTTAACGACGAAATCAACGAAGGCGAAGAAGTTCATACCAAAACAGTGAAAGAGTTGGAAGAGGAAGCTCGCATCGCACGCATGGAACAACTCGAAATGCAAGAGCAAATTGACGAAGACACAGACGCAGACGCAGACGATGCGTTTGAGGGAGAAGAACGACAAGAAAGACCTCTGACCAAAGCGACGTCGTCACCATCAATAATGTCGAGCGAATACATCGACGACGGGTCTGTCAAACCGTACATCTCTCCTTTTGAAGGTCGTAATGGGGAAATTCCGTTTGGCTCGATTGCATCGGCGTCCACTACGCAACCTTTGTCCTACGAACGCGACGCATGGTTCCAAGAAAAGATGAACGACAGCTCTTCAACAGAAGCCCAAACCGTGAAGAAAGATCGTTTCTCGAACGTCTTTAAACAGTTCAAACCGCGAAACCGCCGAAACGGGGATGCTAATGGACGTAATCGCACGAGCGCCGCGCCGAACTTCAACAAACCAGGTGCACCTTCATTACAAAATCTTCCGCCAATGAACCCCGAGGAAGCGCCGAAAGCGGAAGGCGAGTGGCGTTTCCGACTCGCGGTTCCGTCCGCAGATGTCGAGGAAATGCTTCCCGCTGTTCGACTCTTTGCAAGTTTACGCGAAGAGTCGACGCCGCAAGAATACGGTAGAGCTAAGGAGGCGTTTATGAATGCAATTTCTCAAGCGTCAGTGATATCGCAAGACATTTCCCGAGACGTATTCGATCAATTGATAGATTCAAGAGAGAAGAAACTGACATCTGGCGCAGTTGCTAGGAAGAAACAGCGACAGAATAGCAACAGAAAGAAGCGAAAGTCCAAACTGCAACGACAGCGAAGAACGACAGAGCTTATCGACGTCGACGACATCGAAGACGATTTAGCGGATACGGAGAAGGCTGTGCAATTGCCAGGGTTGCAAGATTTGAAAGGTGAATGGCGTGGTGTCGTGCAATTGTCGGGAAATTCAATAAAGAAATCTTCTAGTGTTCCGACCGCAGTCGACAATGAAAATGACACGGGTAAAGAACGAGATGAAGAAGGCACGACGAATGGCGACTTTTTCAAAGATTCCTCGAGAGCGTTCAACACTGCTTTGAGTAACTTGGAAAGTTCACATCCGACGTCCGTGCAATTCGATGTGTCCGGCGAAAATCTTCTCTGGGGACCACACGTCGTCCGGAAAGCCGAAGCTCTGGGTTCTGCGAACGAGAAAGACGGCATGAAGCTCGACCGCCTCGAGATCAGCTCCGATGCCGCATCGTTGTCGGCACAAGGTGCCGTCGGTGGCGAGGTGCAAGACGCCAACTTTAGTTTGCGAGACTTACCGATTGGTTTTCTCGCCGAGGTCTTTAAACCTTTATGGCCATCTGCGTTACATCGAATCGATGGAAACTTGTTAGTTCAAGGGCACGTTGGCGGTTCAGTGGACGAACCGACTGGAGACGTCCTTGTTCGACTTCGCGACGGTAAGGTTGGGTCCACGAAGCTCTCCGCGGGGGAAGTTAGAGCGTCGTTGAACGACCAACAACGCGTTGAATTTGATTTTGAAGCGTCACCGATGACGAGTGCTTCTGATGGCGGTTCAAATGGTATCGTTCGCGCGTCTGGCATTGTGCCATTACCGGAAGCTGACGATCAGTCTTTAGCCGTAGATGCAAAAGTTCGAGACGCCGGTATGTGCATTCTGTGCGCCGCCGCTTCCGGGGGTACCGATAATGTCGATTGGCAAGGGGGGAACGCCGACATCGCGTTACACGCTCGAGGTACGTCTGAAAACCCAGTGTTCGATGGAGTGGCTGAAGTACGACGCGCAAAGATTGTTTCTCCCTTCTTGGCGAAACCTTTCGCGCCGACGAATGCTACGATTCGAATTCAACGAAACACTCTCTACGCAGACGATATTGAAGGGCGATGCGGTAAAGGTTTCGTAAAAATTAAAGGAGCAATTCCAGTTATACAAAGGCGAAAATTGAGAGGTGGAGACACGTGGGACAGTTTAGTCGCTCGCGCGGACACGCAAGCTGGATTGAAAGTTGATATCCAAGGATTGGACGTGCGTGCGAGAAACGCGTACAGCGGTCAAGTCAACGCCGGTCTCGTTTTGAAAGGAACCATAAGCGCACCTGAAGTTGGAGGTTCAATCCAACTTTCGAAAGGTCAAGTCACCGCGACGCCTGGTCAGCCGGAAGACGCTGCACTTTCAGGAGGCGAAAATGAAAATAAAAATGTTGACATTTCAGGTGCAAACGGAGGCAAGGATGATTTGCTTGCGCGCATCGATCGCGAAGGAAAACAATCGACGGATTTGGCGAGTGTTTTGCAACGCGCGGCTATTGCGAACGACCCAGAAGCTTGGGCAGCTTTAGAGAAAGCGCGGTTACGACGCGAACGTAACTTGGATAAGCTCTCGGATGTTCGCTTTCGCGGGTTAAAAGTTCAAATCGGTCCGGAAATGTCCATCGTGTATCCGTTTGTGTTAAACTTTGGCGTCAGCGGCGAAGTGACCATCGACGGTGCAGCCGACGCGAAACGGTTGCGCCCATCGGGCGTGATTAACTTCGACAGAGGGGATGTGAACTTAGTCGCCGCACAAGTTCGTCTGAACCGCGAACATCCGAATCGCGCGGTGTTCATCCCAGAAAACGGTCTCGATCCAATGGTGGACGTCTCCTTACTCGGCGCTGATGTCCGTGCTTTGATTCAAGGCCAAGCGTCGGAATGGTCGAAAAATCTCGTCTTATCTTCTGCGACAGAATCCGCCTCTGGTTCGGGCGGTGAAGGCGGCGGTTTAGCCAGTCTCTCGAGCTTGTCTCCCGAAGAGGCGGCGAGGATTTTCGAAGGACAGCTCTCGCAATCGTTGTTAGAACGCGATGGACGTATCGCGTTTTCCTCCTTAGCCTCGTCGACGTTAGAGTCGATGATGCCTAAAATCGAAGCGGGAGGGAACGTCGGTAACGCGCGGTGGCGCGTGACGGCCGCACCTTCCCTCCCTGGTCTCTTATCGTTGGATCCGGGAATGGACCCATTCGCGACTGGAGCGCAGATCACGCTCGGTTCTGAAGCTGAAATCGCGTTTGGCGATTCTTTGCAAGCTTCCATGTCTCGAACGTTAGCGGCGGATGAAACGCAAACCGAAACACAATTCTCGCTCATGTATAAGCTAACCAAAAAGTTGCGCATGCAACTCGTCTCCGTGTCCAGCGCGGCCACAAGGCTTTTGTTCGAATACACCAACCGTGACTAGAAGAAGAATCATTATAGTAAATTATTGCATTGCTCGCGTGTTGTACATCACATGTTTTAGAATAAACTAGTAGTAAAATCTATTATCCCTCTCTATCCCTGGAAGCAATGAATCCATCCACTGCTTTCACGCAAAGTCTTTGCATCGCGTCGTCTCGCGCCAACGCAGAATACGCAGCCGAGTTTGACCAATCTTCTTCTTTCTCGCCTTCGTTTTCGTCTTCCAAAAGCGCGGCGGCGCGAAGGATGCGTTCAGCACCTTTCCGAGGATGTTCTAATAAACCAACCATTCGCGTGGGAATCTCGTATACGAGCCGCAAAATTTTCGGCCACGTTCTTGTGAGGTTCGTGCGACACAATCCTGGATCGACCACTTTCACAATCACTCCTTCTTCTTCTTTTCGCATCTTCCCGAGCGCGTATGCCGTTATCATTAGTTTACTCAACGCGTACCTTACACCTACTGTTTCGAAATCCTTCTCTTTCCTCTCGCTCGCGCACCGATCGAGACGATTTACCCACTCTCTCGCGTTTGCTCGCGTGCATACTCCCAGTCTCGCTCGATGCGTAAACGACCCGACAAACACCACCTTTTTCTTCCTCTTATCATCCTTTGCGATTTCTTCTCTCCACAACTTTGTCAAAACTGCCGGCCCAAGGACGTTACACATCGCTTCTCGATCCACGCCACCTTCCTCGACCAATACCACTTTCCTCTCTGCGTTACACTCCGCCGCGCAATGAATCAATACGTCTACGCGTTCCGCGGCGAAATACCTTCGCGTTCTCTTTCGCGCGCGCGCGTCCACCGCCAAAGTCGCCAAGTCTACGTCAATCTTTGCCAAAACGATCTTCTTCGTCTCATTTAGAACTGCGCCTCTCTCGCGCGCCACGCGTCGCATCCTCTCGACGGTCTTCCTCTCGTCGTCTTCGGACTCCCTTTCAAAGCCTCCTTTGCGTCCTTTTCCCCCACCCCGCGTCGGCACGTGTATCTCCACTTTTGGAAAATCCGAGAGCAGCAGCAGCACGCACGTCTCGAATCCAATCCCGGAGGACCATCCGGTCACGAAAACAACAACATCAGCCGCATTAGTATTATTATCTTCTTCTTCTTCTTCTTCTTCTTTGGTCGTCGTCGTCGTCGTCTCAAAGCCGTCGGGCCGCCGCCGAGGTGGTGTCGTCTCTTTCCAACGAAGCACCAAAAGAATAACAGTCCGTTCGACGAGCGCGAGAAACCACGCGAAGAGAAACGCGAGGTTTCGCGCGCGCCAAAAAGAAGAAGAAGAAGACGCGGTGGTTGTTCTCGTCGTCTGACTCGTCGTCCAACACATCGCCGTCGTCATCAAAGGAGTGGCGACAACGACACCACCGCGCAGTGCGCTCTTCTCGATTGGAAAAAAAAGTGTCCAATCTTTCTTTTTAATTGGGTGTTAAAAAAACGAATTGGAATTGGAAAAGAATGCTTCAGAACTACTACACACATGCAGTCTCTGACGTTGCGCGCGACTTTGCACCACCACCAGCGACGCGCGCTCCTGAAAGCGTCGAGAGGAGGCGGCGAAAGAGGAGGGAGGAGGACGATGGTGGTGGTGTCGTCGATGGCCTCGTCGTTTCCGTCGTCGCGGACTGGCCCGTCAAAGTCGTCGTCGTCGTCTTTTTTTCCATCATCATCGATTGGTGCGTCCCAACGGAGAGCGCTTTTGACAAAAGCGACGTTTTATCCAAAGTCTTCTTCTTCTTCTTCCGCTGCTCGGAAGGTCTCCGCGCGCGCCGAGTCGTCGTCGTCGTCGCTCTCAACTTTTGCTCCAGAGGCCGAGACGTCGACGACGCGACGAACGCGATTGAAACGAGTCTTATCTGGCGTCCAACCGACCGGGTCGATCCATCTCGGGAACTATTTTGGGGCGATAAAGAATTACGTGAAATTGCAAGACGAGCACGACGCGTATTACTGCGTGGTGGATTTACACGCGATTACGGCTGGAGGACACTCCCCGAAAGAGCTGGAAGAGAGCACGAGAAAATCGGCGGCGATATACTTAGCCGCTGGCGTATCTCCGGACAAAGCTTCGGTGTTCGTCCAATCGCACGTCGCCGCGCATAGCGAACTGTGTTGGCTCTTGAACTGCGTGTCGCCAATCGGGTGGTTGGAGAAGATGATTCAGTTTAAAGAAAAGGCACGGAAACAAGGCGAAGACGTGTCTGTTGGCTTATTAGATTACCCGGTGTTAATGGCGGCGGATATTCTGTTGTACAACGCGGATTTAGTCCCGGTTGGTGAAGATCAAAGGCAACATTTAGAGTTGACGAGAGACATCGCGGGGAGATTTAACAACTTGTACGGCGGGAATAAATGGAAAAAACGAGGGAAGAACGAAAAGTCGCCGAGTGGGAGATACAGAGGGAAAGACGTGTTGATAGTTCCAGAGGCGTTTACGCCGAAGAGTGGAGGACGTGTGATGAGTTTGACCGATGGGAGCGCGAAGATGAGTAAGAGTAACCCGGCGGAAGGGAGTCGGATTAACGTTCTGGATTCTCCGGATGTGATCGCGCAGAAGATTAAACGGTGTAAGACAGACGCGGTAGAAGGGATGAGTTACGATGACGAAAGACCGGAGGCGAAGAATTTGTTGACCATGTACGAATTGTGTACGGGGATGAGTAGAGAGGAGGTGTTGAATGAGTGCGCGAGCATGCGATGGGGAGAGTTCAAGCCGGCGTTGACTGAAGTCGTGGTGAATCATTTGAAACCAATTCAAGAAAGATATGAGGAAATCATGAGCGAGGAAGGATATTTAGACTCCGTGTTAGAACAAGGAGCAGTGAGAGCGAACGAGGTGGCGGAAAAGACGTGCGCAGACGTGAGGGATGCCATGGGATTTGTCCATCGAAAGAGTAGGTACCCGAGCATGTAGAAAAAAATTGATCAAAGCGAATGTTTATGTTATATATATATATATATATATATATATTCAGCGATATAACCTAAATTACAACTCCGTGTGCACTTTTGCTCCTTCATCTTCTGCTTTCTTCAAAGGCACGTAATCAGCGCACTCGTCGTCTTCCGGAAACAATTCACAAAACGGCACCGACGCGTCCGCGCTTGAGTTGATCGTGTTATTATTCGCAGTTGCGTTCAGCAAACTCGAATTGTTCTTGCTCAAATCTCCTTCTAACCCAACCGCAGTCGCGTTTGCAGACGTCTCGTTCGACCCATCCAAAAACCCTTTCTTCAAGTGAAATTGCTCCAATATCGCATCGTGAGCTCTCCCGACAATTTTCAACGCCTGCGTCTTCTCCGGGGCAATTTTATATACCCCGTACACCGTGCCGCTTAAAACCCCCGTTCCTAAAATTCTCTGCACGAGCCCAATTTTCCCAACCACTTTTCCACTCGCATCCAAATCGTCAAACATCCACATGGGCGAAAACACTTCGTTGATTGGAATCTCGTCGCTGGCGATGTTTGGTAAAATCCAAAAGTGTCGCCCCGACACCAACCACACAGCCGCGAAGACCACGGCTCGGACCAATATGATGACCGTAAAGAGCGACAAAATCGCCACGCACAAGTACAAAATAATCTTCTTAAACCAAATTGGTGCCAATGGGAACAAGCACATCAGCATGACCAAAATAGCCACCGCCCAAGAGGTGATGAGAAACGCCCAACTCATCGGTTGGTCGTACGTCCACGCGTAAAACGAATCGTCGTCGTTCGTTGGATACGCGAACGTTTGATTCTTTGTTTTTTCCAAATAGTGTGGATATTTCACTCGTTTCGTGCGTCCCTTTCGTGGCTCTTTGTAGATTCGTTGGCATCGTTGAATCAATCCGCAGTGCAACAGAACGTTCCCGAGATATTCGATTTTATCGTCCATCGATTTCCCTCCGATGGTACATTCTTTCTCGACAAAATCCGGGTCGTCCCGTAAGCTCCGATAAAAATCTTTCCCGCGGAAGAACGACACGCGGTCGTCTCGAAGACGCGCCGACCGTTGTTCCAGCGTCGATTTGCTCGACGCGCGCAGGTAGTGCGCGATCGACCGCGCTTTTTCTTTCAATTGTTCCTGATGATTTAACGCTCGCTTTTGGTGGCCCGATTGATTCGATTGATTCTGATGACGAGAAGACGTCGTCGTCGACGACGACGACTGGCGCTGTTGCTGCTGCTGCGGGGCGTGTTGGCTCATCTAAAAAAAAATAGGCACCCACCAACCGCCTTCAACACAAACGTCTCTCTCTCTCTCTCTCTCTCTCGTCCTTTCGGAGCGCAACAACAACAGAGAGCGCGCGCGCAAAAGTGAATGCCGATCCAGAGTTGAAAATTCGTTCGGGAAAAATTGGACGAAAAAAAAAACAAAAATCCAATCAAAAAAAGTCGTCAGATTCCCGCGCGCGGGTATCGCACTGGACCCTCTCTCGTGTCCTCCTCCTCCTCCAAAGAAGAGATATAGCAGTATGCCCCCGCGAAAAAAGAAACCGTCTCTTCTTCCCGTCGTCGTCGAGAAGAAAGACGACGACGATACCAAAGAAGAAGAAGAAGAAGAAGATCGTCACGCGGTCGAGATGCTCCGTCGTCTCGAGGATCTCGGGGTGGATTTGCCGTCGACATCGATGGCTCCGGAGACGCTTCGGAATCATAAACGCGATCCTCTCGGCTTCGTCGCCATCGCGTCTCAGCTCGCGACACTCATCGAGCCGCTGATAGAGATGACCGGGGCAGATAACCCGACGCTCGCGAGACGGTCGTGCGAAACGATTCGGACGTTAGGACCGGGGACGAGCGAGGAAGACAGAGCGAGTCGAGCGCTCGGGGCGCTCGCGGTGTTAGCGGTAGGTCAAATGTATTGCATCCAATTTTCCAATCTGGAGAAACGTCTCGTCGTCGTCGTCGTCCGTTTTTCTTCTTCGCGACTTAGAGAGGGAAAACCGCGCCGGGTGTGGTCGTTTTTCTCTTCTCGTCGACATCGATATCGACAAAAGTCTCGTCCGCACTCTGTCCGACGCGTTTTCTCCCCGATTGATTACCATGATTCCTCTCCCCTCTTTTCCAATTGCTTCTTACACAAGACGATGCTCGACGAGCGATTTCGAGACAAAATCGGGACGTTTCGCGTGTTTGAAATACTCGTCGCGTATATACACGCGGCGCGATTGATGCAAGAAA
>MDTE01131552.1_pt1 | contig 13441 bp, 13 predicted proteins | sample 811231 | NCBI WGS metagenome assembly MDTE01 (sample SAMN05326651, study PRJNA326480) | marine metagenome | isolation source: seawater | place: Indian Ocean: Red Sea | collected 2010
AAAATAAATTGTAAAAAAATGATTTTAACAACAGGAACTTTCCTAAATGGTCTTATCCATATTGGTGATGAGAGAACTCCCGCGGGCCGTCATAATGAAAAACCTTCAACAGGGTTAAGTGAACAATTAGAAAAATTTAAAATGAAATTAGGAAGACTGAAAACTGGAACTCCTCCACGGTTAGATGGATCTACAATTAATTATGAAAATTTAGAAAAACAGAATGCTGATACTAATCCAGAATATTTTTCATTTCTAACGACAAAAACTTACAATAAACAAATAGTATGTTGTGTGACTTATACAAATAAAAAAGTTCATGAAATTATAAAAAAAAATTTAAAAAAAAGTGCAATGTATTCTGGAAACATAAAAGGTGTTGGACCAAGGTACTGTCCTTCTATAGAAGACAAGATTGTAAAATTTTCTGACAAAACAAAACATCAAATTTTTTTAGAACCAGAAGGTTTGAATGACAAAACGGTTTACCCAAATGGAATTTCCACCTCTTTGCCAGGGGACGTACAGGCTGAAATATTAAGTAAAATCAATGGGTTAGAACGAACTCGTATAATAAGACCTGGATACGCTATCGAGTATGACTATGTCGATCCTAGGGAGTTGAATTCTACTTTGGAAGCAAAAAAAATAAAATCACTTTACTTAGCTGGTCAAATAAATGGGACAACAGGTTATGAAGAAGCTGCAGCCCAAGGACTGATGGCTGGAATTAATGCTGCCTTATCAATTAAAAAACAAGAGCCATTAATTTTAGATCGTGCCCAAGCTTACATAGGTGTCATGATAGATGATTTAGTTACAAAAGGAGTTGCAGAACCGTATCGGATGTTTACATCACGTGCTGAATACAGATTAAGTTTGAGAGCGGACAACGCTGATACAAGATTAACTCAAATTGGAATTAATATTGGACTGATTCAGGCTAGACGAGCTGATATATATACTAAAAAAGTCAATAAAATCAATGAGTTAACTAATATTTTAAAAAGCCTAAAAATTTCACCAAATGAGGCGCAAAAATTTAATATTAAGATTGCAAAAGATGGAGTTAAAAGATCAGCCTTTGAAGTTTTATCAAGAGAAGGTGTTACTTTCAAAAAGTTAAGATCGATTTGGAGCAGAATACCCGAAGCAAAAAGAGATGAAGAAGAACAAATTGAAATAAGTGCACATTACTCAGGTTATCTAGAAAAACAGGAAGCAGATATAATTGCTTTCAGAAAAGATGAGAATTTGGCAATTCCCCATGATATGGATTATTCTAAATTAAGTGGTTTATCCAACGAAGTAAAAAGCAAATTTAAGCTAATTAGACCTAAAACATTAGGACAGGCTTTAAGAATTGACGGAATTACACCTGCAGCTGCATATATACTGCTTTCTCACGTGAAAAAGGACAATAGAAGATTGAAAAAGAGCATAAATGGATAAAAAAATCCAGGTTGATACCTTTTATAGATTTACTCAAGTTTCACGTGAAACAATCACAAGTTTAAATAAATATGAGAATATTCTTATTGAAGCTAATAAAAGTGCCAATTTAATAGGAAATTCAACAATAAATAACATATGGATAAGGCATTTTTTAGATAGCGTACAAGTCATTGATTTTATTGATAAAAATTATAAATCATTAGTAGACATAGGGTCTGGAGCTGGTTTCCCAGGCTTAATAATCGCATTGGCATTAAAAGATAGGAAGATGCCTGTTAAAGTAAAATTAATTGAAAAAAGTCCCAAAAAAATAAAATTTTTAGAACAGCTCGTAAAAGAACTTCATCTTGATGTTCAGGTAATAAATCAAAATATTTTGGAGAGTCCAAAAAAAATAGTTGCAGATGTATTTGTTGCAAGAGCCTTTAAGCCGTTAAAAATAATTTTGCCACTTATTCACAATTACCTCGAAAATTGGAAAAAAATTTTTATTTTTCTAGGAAAAACTGGAAGGAACGAATTATATCAAGCTTCTAAAAGTTGGGATATTGAGTATAAGCAAAGGGTAAGTATTACTAGTGATGATTCGATTGTAATAGAAATAAATAGGCTAAGAAAAAAATAAATTGAAAGATACTCAAATAATATCAGTTATAAATCAGAAGGGTGGAGTGGGTAAAACTACCACGGTCATAAATCTGGCTACAGCACTCTCATTTCATAATAAAACAACTCTAGTCATTGACTTGGATCCACAAGGTAATGCAACGACAGGACTTGGAATATCTAATAATGATAATAGAAAAACAATTTATGATGTATTAACAGGCAATTCTTTATTTGAAGATACTATACAAAATACAAAAATAAAAAATTTAAAATTAGTTTCATCAAATGTTGATTTGTCCGGATTAGAAGTTGAAACGGCAAGTGAAAATAGAAGAGCATTTTTGTTAAAGGATAAAATAGAAAATTTTTTGAATAGTTCAAAAAACGAATTTGATTATATTTTCATTGATTGCCCTCCCTCACTAAGCTTACTTACTGTTATGTCATTAGTGGTAGCTAAATCGTTAATTGTGCCATTACAAGCAGAATTTTTTGCACTTGAAGGATTAAGTCAACTAATGAAAACCATTGATAGAATTAAAATTAAACTAAATCCAGAACTTGAAATTAGAGGTGTGCTGCTTACAATGTTTGACAAAAGAAATAAATTATCTGCTCAAGTAGATATTGAAGCAAGAAAATTTTTTACTAATAAAGTTTATAAAACTGTTATACCAAGAAATGTCCGACTTTCCGAAGCTCCTTCACATGGTATTCCTATTTTGATTTATGACAAATCTTGTGCTGGAAGTAAATCTTATGCAGATTTTACTCAAGAATTTTTAAAGCAAGAAAATGTAATGGAAAGTGCTGCTTAACTTATGGATACACCATTAAAAAAAGGGTTGGGACGCGGATTGTCATCTTTATTAGGAGATTCCTCAAAAAAAATTGATACAAATAAAGTTTCAATTAAAGATATTGTTCGAAGTAAATTTCAGCCAAGAAAACATTTTGATAAGGTAAGCCTGGAAGAGTTAACAAATTCTATAAAGAAGCAAGGAGTTATTCAACCGATTGTAGTTCGACCTGATAAATCACAAAATGGAAAATATGAAATTGTAGCCGGAGAAAGAAGATGGTTGGCTTCTCAAAATGCAGGATTACATGAAGTTCCTGTAGTTATCCTAAATATAGATGATATAAAATCTTTAGAGTTTGCGATTGTTGAAAATGTTCAAAGACAGGACTTAAATCCCATCGAAGAGGCAAGAGGTTACCAAAAATTAATTGATGATTTTAATTATAATCAAGAAAAACTTTCAGAATTCATTGGAAAAAGCAGGAGTTACATTGCGAATTCTATAAGGTTATTATCATTACCTGAAGATGTACTTTTAATGGTTGAGGAAGGGAATTTATCAGCTGGCCATGCAAGATCACTAATTGGATTAAATAACTCGGTGGAAATTGCAAAAAAAATAGTAGAAAAAAAACTTTCCGTTCGGCAATCTGAAATATTAGCGAGACAATACAGAGATAAAAAAATTAAACTGGTGTCAAAAAAGGACACAAATATAATATCACTTCAAAAAGATTTAGAGGAAAAAACTGGGTTGAATGTTTCAATTAATAATAAAAAAAATAATACAGGAACTATATCTTTTGATTACAAAAATTTAGAACAATTAGATAAGTTAATTAATGTAATTAAGAATAGCTATTAGCTTGTATGCAAATTTTCAAAAATAAATTTAAGAATATTGCATTGGATACTTGAGGACGTTTTTTACACAAATATTCAGTATTATTAATTTCATTTATCATTTTTCTTAGTTCTTTAAGACTCCAAATTGATAGTTGCTTTTTTACAATTGGTTTCTCTTTCCAAAAAATCATTGGTTTACAATTATTAATAAGTTTTTCAATATCAGATGATACTCTTTCTTCTTCCTTGATTTTCAATAAACGTTGCACCTTACTGTTCAAAATTCTTAATATAAAAATTTGGTTTATGGTGTTTGCGTATAGTTCAGATATAATTTTTTTATATTGATGAATATTACCGCTAAGGCATTCGTTAACTAAAAGATCAGACTTATGATCACCGCTAAAATTAATTAAATATTTTATTTCCTCCAACTCAATTTTTTTCTTATTAAGAGAAAAAGATTTAATTTTTTCAAGTTCATTTCTTAAATTTTCCCTGTCAAAGTTAGATTTTTCTATTAACAAATTTATTATCTCTCTGGATAAAACGATATTTTCTTTTTTAAGTTCAAACTGAATAATAAATTCTAAATCTTTTTCTGTATCCGGATAACAAGGAATACAAATTGTTTTGTTATCTTTTTCGAAAAAAGATCTTAATTTTGATTTTTTTTCCAAAACATTTGAAACAATTATAAAAAAAATATCCCTAGGTGATTTAGTATAAATATCATTAATTTTTTTAATAATTTTGTCGGTACTCTCTAAAATCAATATTATTTTTTTTTCACCAAATAAAGAACCAGAGTAAGAAAAGTTATAAAAATTTTCATCATTATCAATAATTTCACTTTCATAAAATGTTAAAATTTCTAGATTACTTTCTTCTTGTTTTATTGTTTTTTTTATAATTTCTTTAATATCTTTTTTTAAACCAATATTTTCTCCATATAATAAAAAAAAATTATATTTTGGTAAATTTGTAAGATTTTTTTTTATTTCGTAACTTTTTATTAACATTTTTATATAATATTTTCTGATAATTTAAGCACTAAATCTTGGTATGTGATATCAATTAAATTTTCTATTGAATTATTTTCTAAATTAATTGTTTCAGAGTGTTGATCTTGAACTTTATAAGATGAAGAATGTGAAAAATTTTCACTAAATATTTGTTCGTTTGTCTTATCATTTTTTACCAAAATTTCTGTAGATAAATCGATCCTATAACCTAGGATTTTTCCAGCACTATTTTTAGCCGTTGCAACTTTGTTTTTTAATGTATTAATTTCAATATATATTTTTTTAGTTCCAGGCGTATTATCATTTGCTTGAGATAGATATTTTAATTTAGAATAAATTTGTCTTCCTATTCTTTTATCACCTTTTATTGAATAATTAGTAATCTCAAAATTTAGATTTGATGAGCTAAAAATTGGTTTATATCCTGAACAGGAATAAATATTTGTTATAAAAATAATAGAAAATAATAAATAAGATATTTTTTTCATTTTTTTGTTATAAAGTTTATCAGTTTATTTTTAATATAAATATTTTTTATAATCACCATATTTTCTATATATTTAGAAACATTTTCGACTTCTTTTGATTTTTTTATAATTACCGATTCTTTAGAATTTGTAGGCATTTCTAGTGTACCTCTTTTTTTTCCATTAACTTGTATCACAATTATACAATTTTCATCTTTCAGTAATTTTAAATCATATTTAGGCCAATAGAAATTTTTATTAATTTTTTCAGCACACTCACTAGCAAGATGTGGCGTTAGTGGTATTAGTAGCATTATTATTTTTTCCCACTCGTTTTTTAAGGTTTTGTTTGATGTTTTATTATTAGTAACATGATCGTAAAATAAATTATATATTTCATGCATATTTGCTATTACAACATTATATTGAAAATTATCTAAATGTTTAGTTACATTAAAAATAGTTTTATTAACAGATTTTTGTAAACTAGAGTCACCTGATTTGGAAGTTGATTCTTTTTTTTCCAAAATTGCATTGTTTAGACTCCAAAGTTTATTAACAAATTTGTTTGCAGCAGAAACACCTTCAAGTGACCATTGCACGTCTCTTTCGGGAGGGCTATCCGATAACATAAACCATCTAATTGAATCGGCCCCGTAGGTGTTAATCATCTCTTCGGGATCAACTATATTTTTCTTTGACTTAGACATAGCTTCCGAAGGACCGTGAATAACAGGTTTTTTTTCATTTTTGGTTACAAAATTTCCTTCATTATTTTTCTCCACCTGTTCTGGATATAACCATTGATTTTTTTCATTTTTATATGTTTCATGGCAAACCATTCCCTGAGTAAAAAGACTTGTAAACGGTTCAATGTAATTGAATTTCTTATTGCTATATCCTAGTGCTCTCATGAAAAATCTAGAATAAAGTAGATGTAATATTGCATGTTCAACTCCACCTATATACTGATCAACTGGCATCCAATATTTAATTTCATCAAATTTGTAACCATAATCTTTGCATTTTGGTGAACAAAATCTTAAAAAATACCAAGAAGAGTCAACAAAAGTATCAAGAGTATCAGTCTCTCTTAGAACTTTTTCACCATTAGAAAGTTTTGTAAATTTCCATGTAGGATGTTTTTCTAGAGGGTTGCCCTTAACATTCAAATCAACATCATCTGGTAGCATAACCGGCAAATCTTTTTTTTTTAAAGGAATTGCTTTACCCTTATTATTGTAAACCATAGGAATAGGACAACCCCAGTATCTTTGTCTAGAAACGCCCCAATCTTTAAGTCTAAAAGTAACTTTTTTTACTCCCATTTTTTTTTGGGCAATTACTTTAATTATTTTTTCTATAGCTTCATTAACATTTAAATTATTTAAAAAACTAGAATTAAATAATATTCCATCATCTGTGAACGCTTTATTTTTTATAAAAAAATTATCCGGGGTAACATCCTTTGGTCTTACAACAGGTAATACCTTAAGATTATATTTATTTGCAAAATCTAAATCCCTTTGGTCATGTGCAGGACAACCAAATATTGCGCCTGTTCCATAATCCATTAAAACAAAATTAGCAACAAATACAGGAAGTTTAATTTTTTTATCAAATGGGTGAATGGCAAATAAATTTGTATCAAAGCCAATTTTGTCAGCATTTGCTAAAGCTTCCTCTGTAGTTCCGATTTTTGAACATTTTGATTTAAAATCAACAAAATTTTTTTTATTTTCAAAACTCTTTGCTACGGGGTGATCAATGGAAACAGCAATAAAGGAAGCACCAAAAATTGTATCGGGTCTCGTTGTAAAAACTTTTATTTTTTTAAATTTATTTTTTTTTTCAATTTTAAAATCTAATTCACATCCATAAGATTTACCGATCCAATTTTTTTGCATTAACTTTACTTTAGCTGGCCAATTTTCTAATTTTTTTAATTCGTCAAGCAAATTTTGAGAAAATTTTTTAATATTAAAAAACCATTGTGATAGTTTTTTTCTTTCAACAATTACTCCAGATCGCCAGCCTCTTCCGTCAATTACTTGTTCATTAGCCAAAACGGTTTGTTCAGCTGGATCCCAGTTCACGTAGGTATCTTTTTTATAAACTAAGCCCTTATTAAATAATTCTAAAAAAAATTCTTGCTGATGTTTATAATATTCGGGATCACAAGTAGATATTTCTCGATCCCAGTCTAACGAAAGACCAAGTAGTTTCAATTGATATTTCATAGTTTCTATATTTTTTTTTGTCCAATCTTTGGGATGAAGATTATTTTCTCGCGCAGCATTTTCTGCTGGCAGACCAAAAGAATCCCAACCCATAGGATGTAATACATTAAATCCTAAAAGTTTTTTATATCGAGCTAGAACATCTCCAATCGTATAATTACGAACATGACCCATATGAATTTTACCTGAAGGATATGGAAACATTTCAAGACAGTAAAATTTCTTCTTTTTTTTGTCTAGTATAGCAGAATCACTTTTTTTTTTTGACCAAATATTCTGCCATTTTTTTTCAATTTTTTTAATATTGTAACGTTCCATGGAGAGAAAAAATAAATTTTAATTTATAGAATTAATTTTTTTTTTAATCCCTTATTTCCCCTCTTTTAAACTTTTTTTTGTTTTTTTTATTGTACTCTTTTTCAAAAATAATTGCTTTTTTAAGGATAGCAACTTGAAGTTCTTGTTCAAGAGCAGAAGATATTTTACTTACAGAACATTTTTGCTGAATGTTACAACGTTTTTTATGTACAATTATTCTAATCCCATCAGATCTTATTTCATTAGTTAAAAACCTTACTGTAATTTTAATAGACTCATCTGAAGAAGTGCCTTCGTTATACCAATCGGTAGTAATAATCCCTCCGGAATAATCAACATTTGCGAGAGGTAAAAAATCAAGTATTTCCAAAGTGGCTCTCCACATTGGGTTTGAGCTAGCAAATTGATAATTTGTGCCTCCTGAACTTCCACCCATTAATTTTTTCATAGATAAACCTTTTCCTTCCTCCAGATTTTTCTTTACTCTCTCCTTGGAATTAGGTGATACTTTCCTGGCGTCAGAAGGGTTGTAAATTCCGCAAGATGTAAAAAGACATAAAACAACCATTGCGGTTAAAAAAATTGATATTTTTTTGGGTATTTTCTTTAAATAACTCATTGAGGTATAATTAATACATTAATACATTAACATAGCTTTGGAAATTATTTTTACATATGTGAAAAAGCCAATAAATAAGCCACTTTTTATTTATAAACAAAAGTGTTGTAATTATGCAACTTATTTATAAAATATTGATATATAGCGTCCATTTGAGTTTTTTTGAGTGGCTGAGAGTGATATTTTGGCGCCATTCATATGAATAACAATAAAACAAGAAGGAGTAATTTATGAATAAAGCAACGAAACTCGGAGTTTCCGCACTGTGCGGTTCTCTAGCTGCTATTTCGGCTGCAAAAGCAGGCGATTTATCAGTAACGGGTGGCGTAGACATGTCATGGATTTCACTGGAAGATCAAACTACAGGTAACCCAATAGGTATGGGTTCTAACCTAACTTTCTCAGGTTCAGGAGAACTTGATAATGGTTGGGGAGTAGCTTTGTCAGTGGCTATGACTAATGCAGACGTTTACTCGAATACAAACGTTGTAGTAACAGTACCTGCTTTTGGAGATATACGTATCGACCAAGGTACAAGCGGTACAGGTATAGACCGTATCGATGATGTTACACCAACTGTTTGGGAAGAAGCTTACGGATGGGGCCTAGGCGCTGGAATTAATACAGTAGCAGGTGGATCCGCTGGTTCTACGATTGAATATACACCAAACATGCTACCGGATGGATTAACAGCAAGAATAGCTTATACACCGGATGCAGGTGGTTCAAATGCTGGAGACAAAGCAAGCTCTGTAACATACACAGCTGCTGAGTCTGGTCTTGATTTAACTTTATCAGCTACAAGCGATTTACACGGTGTTGATGGTTTAACACTGCACGTTGGTACTGCTGAAGTTGCGCAAGATGCAAACGTTTCAGGTTACGATGGTGACCGTAAAGAAGATACTTTCGCAATAATTTATGCGGTAGGAGGCTTTACAGTAGGCTATCAGTGGTCTGAAGAAGATCTTGGTACATCGTCTGATCCAAAAGAATATACTAACGAAGGTTATGGTATAACTTTTAATGTTAACGACGATTTATCAATTGGTTATAATCACTACGAATCAGAACAAACTAATGCCACGAACGTAACTACTGAAGCTACATCTGTTCAGATTGCATACTCAATGGGTGGTGCATCTATTAGATTAGTTGACGGTACTGTAGACAACGGTTCATACCAAACAACTGCTGCCTACGACAAAGACGGAATGGTATTGTCTGTTTCACTGGCGTTTTAAATAAGGAAAGGAAGTACAATTAAATGAATAAATTAACAAAAGTTGGTTTATCAGCATTGTGCGGATCTTTGGCTGCCGTTTCATCTGCTAACGCAGGTGATTTGACAGTAACGGGTGGCGTAGATATGTCATGGGTATCATATGGCGGTGGTGAAAGCAGTACAGGTAACCCAATCGGTATGGGTTCTAACTTAACTTTTAAAGGTTCTGGAGAACTTGATAACGGCTGGACATTTGATCTGACTGTAGCAATGTTGAATAACGACGCGTACTCAAACGCTGTTGTTGCTTTTGATATGGGAGGTTTAGGAAAACTAAACATTAACCAAGGAGATAGCGGTAACGGAATTGATGCGCTTGATGACAAAATGCCGACTGCATGGGAAGAACCATGGGGTGCGGGGCTTGGTACTGGTATAGCACTAGTATCAGGAGTTGGTCCTCAATCGAATATTCAATATACTTCACCTAGTATTGCAGGAGTTACTTTAACTGTTGCAACAGCCCCAGATATGGGTACAGGTAATGTAGCTGACAAAGGAAGCGGAATAGATGATGGAGATACATCTGGCGCAGGATATGATGGTACTTTAAACATCAATCCATCGTTTGGAACAGAAATACTTTCTGGTCTAAATGTCTTTGTTGGTGGTCACATGACTGAAAACTATAATGAAACAGCTGGATTAAACAATTATTACGAAGCAGTAGGCGGAGTAACATTTGACATTGGTCCACTTTCATTAGGTTACGCGACGTCAGGGATTTCGACTGGTAAAACAGCAACAGGAACAGATACAGACTGGTACAAAAACCACATGTATGGAATCGCATTTAACGTAAATGATGATCTTTCCATATCTTATGGTAACCATACGTCTCAGTCAGGTTACGTAGATACGAACATTAATGAATCAGTACACCTGGAAGTAACTTCAATCCAAGTAGCTTATACTATGGGTGGAGCATCTTTCAGATATGCTGACATAGAAGTAGATAATGCTGCGTATCAAACGGCAACTGCATTTGACAAAGAAGCACAGGTAATATCAGTATCTTTAGCGTTCTAAAAATTTAAAAGAATTTAATTCTTTAGAAAAACCGGCCTTTTATAGGCCGGTTTTTTTTTGAACAATCTGATACCACCAAAACCATTAATATTTAGCATATTTAGTTTACGTATATTATCTTCCGAAATTCCACCTAATGCATAAATATTTGTATTATTTCTTTGTGATAGAAAATTAAATTTGTGTAATCCTAGATAGTGTTTAGATTTTTTAATAAAAAAAATTGGAGATAAAAAAATTACGCTGCATTTTTGAGCAATTTTTTTTTGAATTTCCTTTTGATTATGCGCTGAGCCTATTATTTTAATATTTTTTTTCTCTAAATTTGCATAGCTTTTTGTTTTATTAAATGATGGTATATAAATACCATGAGCTCTATATTTAAGTGTTAACTTTATATCGTTTGAGATAAATAGCTGTTTTCTACTTTTTTTACACGCCACGGCAATTTTAGCTAATTCCACCTCTCTCTTTTTTGTATTATAATTTCTATAAATTACCCCTATATTTGTGTTATTATTTTTAAATATTTTACTATCGTATTGATCTAGAAAAATAAACTTTGTTGGAAAAATACTATGCATGATTCTTTAAAAAAATTAAATTCTGTTAAAAGCAAGGTTAAAGAAATTATTGCACAAAAACAACTTAAAACTAAACCTGAAATTATTGTCGTTACAAAAACATTTTCACTAAATAATATTATTCCACTTATTGAATTCGGTCACAATCATTTTGGTGAAAATAAAGTTCAGGAAGCAGAAGATAAATGGATTGATATAAAAAAAAAGCATAACAATCTTAAACTTCATATGATTGGTAGACTCCAGTCTAATAAAGCTAAAAAAGCTGTTCGGATTTTCGATTATATCCACTCACTTGATAATGCGAAACTAGCATCTAAAATTTCCCAGTATGAAAAAGAATTAAATAAAAAAATAAAATTATTTATACAGATCAATTTATCTGGAGAAACTCAAAAATCTGGAATCTTACTAAATGATGTAAAAAATTTTTACAATTATTGTACAAAGGAATTATCTCTTTTTGTTATAGGCTTAATGTGTTTGCCTCCAATAAATGAAAATTCACAAGAGTTTTTTAAAATTTTAAAAAATTGTGCAAATACATTAAATTTAAATGATCTTAGTATGGGGATGAGTTCAGATTTTGAGGATGCAATAAAAGAAGGCTCAACCTATTTGAGATTGGGTACAGCTATTTTAGGAGAAAGAAATTTGACTAAATAATTGATATTTTTGTTCGTTTATTAATCTTTGGAAGTATTTTTAGGAAATCTTTTTTTTGTATAGCAACACATCCTTTAGTTGGTTTATATTTCTTATTTGCCAAGTGTAAAAAGATTGCACTACCTTTCCCTTTTCTTACTGGGAAATGATTGTACTTTATATTAATGAAGAGATCGTAAATATTGCTTCTTCTATAAAGTTTTTCAGCGTTATATTTAAAAGGAAAACATATCTCTTTATTATACTTTTTACTTTTAACATCGTCACACCACCCCATATTTTTTTTAATAATTCTTTTTTTAAGCGTGGTTTTTAATTTTTTATTTCTATCATTTCTGTAATAAAGCAAACCTAGTTTAAATAGTCCTTTGGGAGTAGCTAAATCACCTTCTTTTTTTAATTTTTTTATTCCACATTTACCAACGCTGCATTTTAATTTATAACCTTTATATAAGAGTTTATTTTTTTTTATTATAATGTTCATATACAGAATATCCAATGAGTAACAGAACTATATCAATATTTGGGAACAAAATCTTTTTAGAAATTATAAATGAAATCAAGTTATTTTCCGAATTTACAATTAAATATTACGAAGATTTTGATTTATGTATTAAGGATGCCGAAAATCATAAATTTTTAGTAATTTTTTTTATTGATGAAAAACAAAAAAATTTTATAGAAGAAGATAAAAAGCATAATTTTCCCTTACTGCTAATAAATCATTCACAATTTAATAAAAATAATTCAATAAGTGATCTTAAAGAATATTTAAATCTCCCATTTACAATTTTTGATTTTGAAAAAAAAATAATTTCTCTCTTGGCAAAAAGTGAATATAAAAAAAATTCGTTGATTAAATTAAATGATTATGTAATTGATAAAAATGAACGTAAAATTAAAAAAAATAATTTGGAACTTCAGTTATCTGAAAAAGAGATAAATTTTCTAATTTTATTTAGTAATAATAAAAAACCAATAAGTAAAAATTTAGTTTTAAAAAATGTTTGGAATTATTCTTCAGAAAGTGAGACCCATACTGTTGAAACGCATATTCATAGACTTAGAAAAAAGATTTTAGAAAAATTTGGTGATAAAAATTTTATAAAAAATAATAACAAAGGATATTTTATTTGAAAAAAAAATCACGAAATTTTATTGCAAGAGATTTATTTTCTGCAAAGTATAAAAAGCGTGTTATTAAACCAAAAAAAGGCAAAGGAAGTTTTAAAAGAAAAAAAAGAGTTATTTTAGCCTAGCACCAATTTTTTGTATTATTTTTGAAGACATTTCAGTTCCTTTTTCCAAACTTTCCTTAATTGTTAAATTATTGATGACACCATGCAAAAACCCTGCTGCAAAAAGATCACCAGCCCCAGTTAAATCAACAATTTTTAAATTTTTTTTACTATTACATTCGACCACTTCATTTTTTTGTATTGCAATACTACCTTTTTCACCACGAGTAATAATAAGTAATTTTCCTAATTTTTTTA
>MDTE01049298.1_pt1 | contig 13439 bp, 11 predicted proteins | sample 811231 | NCBI WGS metagenome assembly MDTE01 (sample SAMN05326651, study PRJNA326480) | marine metagenome | isolation source: seawater | place: Indian Ocean: Red Sea | collected 2010
AAAGTACGTCCAGAACAAAGAAGCAGCTAAGAAGCAGCATATCGAACTAACTTACAGAGGCAAAGCTTATACAAGCTAGTTCATTTTTCTAATAAATAAAAAAACCACTTCTAGTGGTTTTTTTATTGTCCAAATTTAAACTTTAAAATTAAAATAATATTTTCCAGATTAAAAATCAACATAAGGTTATTTACATCTCTCATTTCAATTTTATGCAAAATTTACCTTGGATAAATACAAATGTAGTTATTCATTTTTAAATCCATCTTACGAGGTACTTCAGTATCTAAAAGGCGAAGATAGTTAAGAAGATCTTTTATTTACTAACTTTTTATGAATCTCAAGTTAAAAATATGACCAATAAAAATAATAAAATACTTTTCTCAAGTATTAAACTAATATGATTTAAAATCAATTATAAATTGATAACCATGGCAGACCAAAAACCGTTATTTAAAGCTCCTTATGACATAAAAGATGTAAGTGCTCTTTTTGCTATAGTTGCCTTTGTTTTAATTATCGCTGCAATAGTAGGCAACAATTTATTTGGTTTATTTCAAGAAAATATTAAATTTGGATAAATACAAAATACTTTAAGAAAGCAAAGAAATTAATAATTTGAAGTTGCAAGTAATATTTCTGAAAGGTAACGAAATTAGTTTATTCAGTCAGTATTTTACACTTCTTGCTATTCGAAATCCTTTTCCCAAATATTTGCAACTCTTGTTAATCCAGTTAATTAATAATATTTTGCTAAGTTTTAATTACTTTGATATAAGTTTTATATCAAAAGTCCTCTTTAGATAGTATGAATAAAATTTATTTATTTAAAAGTATTCAGCTTTAAAATTGAAGTAAATTCTATAATATGAAGTATATATTTTTTATGTGGATACTAATCTTCAAATCCAAAAAACATGTTAAGAAAAAAATTTTTTTATTTCTAAATTATGGATGAAAATACTTTTTTAAAGCATTTAGATGCTGCAGATAAAGATTTAGATGCTTTTCCCTTTTGGAGAATTTTCAAAAAAGCTTGTGCAGATAATCCTATTAGAGGAATAAAAAAAATGACTCCAGGTAGGCAAGCAGTAATTATTCTTTGGGAAGCAAATACACAATATAGGGGAGCTGATGGCGTATTAAAGTCCGTCCCATTAGATGGTGAAAATATTGAGGATAAACTTCAAAAACTTAAAGATGATCTCATTTCTCATTTTCTAAATGAAGATATAGATGAAAAAGCCTTAAATAGATTTTTTAATTCAATCGTGAAAAAATTAACTTCATAAAATTAATCTAATTTCTTAAACAAAAATAATTGTAAAGATTTAATGTTTGGGTATGTTTTTTTTCATTCGCATAGGCCTCTATTTCTAACATTAATTCATTTTCTTTTAGATCTTTATATGCATTACTTTTTAGATATTTATAATAATAATTTATTGGTTTTTCCAAATCTAAATTAAGTAAAGCAGGATATGAGTTAAAACTTCCACTTTTACATGATTGTGAAACATGAATCATTTCATGACTTAACAAATTCGCAAAATTTTTAGTTCCTTCCTTAAGAGAACTTTTATTGAAAATAATTCTTCTCTCTTTAAAAACCCATTGAGCAGAAAAATCTTCTTTCATATCTTTAATATAGATTTTTACTCCACTACTAAGAAGCGACAACATTGCTTTTTTTATGAATTTCTCTTCATTTTTCGTTTGCTCAGGATTATCAATAAGAAGCTTTAATTCTTCTAATGTTTTTTTGGGTTCATTTTCTAATCTTTTATACTTGTAAATTAATCGACCATTAATTATTTCTCTCTTTGGAGCATTTTTATAATCATAGCCTTTCAAAATTTTTAAGATCTTTTTTAAATTATTTTTATCTATTTTAAACTCAAATACTTTGGCATTATTTAAATTTTGTATTGAGGCTTTTTGAGGAAAATCATTTTTAATTCCCCTAGAATTGATACTAAAATAAACTAAAAAAAACCCAAAGCAAGAAACTAAAATTAAAAATTTTTGATAACCATTTTTCATTAAAATATTTTAATTTTGAAGAAAAATTTATTAATTATCCAACAGTACTCATCATATTAAACATTGGTAAATACATAGCGACGAGTATAAATGCTACAACAATTGCCACAAAAACTATCATTAAAGGTTCTAAAACAGAAGTTAAAGATTTAACACTAGTGGAAACTTCATCTTCATAAAAATCTGCCAATTTATCAACCATTTCGCTTAATTCACCTGTTTCTTCACCTATCCTAAACATAGAAGTAAACATTATAGGAATAACTTTAACTTCTAAAGCTAAAACTTTGTAAATTGGCTGCCCAGCTTGAATTTCAGTATTCATTCTATCTGCAATTCTTTGAAAAACTCTATTTCCGAGGGTTCTTTTGGATATCATCAAAGCCTCAAGAATGGGCACACCTGCCGAATTTAATGAACTAAGAGTTCTCGAAAAATTTGCTAAACATGATTTTGTTACAAGGTCTTTTGTTATTGGTAATTTGAGCAACATTGAATCTCTCCAATTTATAAATTTATTAGTTTTAATTTGTTTTTTTGTTAAAAAGAATAAGACCGCTATTACTGGTAAAGTTTTCATAAGAAATGCAGGGTCTTTGATTGCATTTGATGCGTCAACAAGAAATTGGGTAAGACCAGGCAAATCAGCTCCAGAAGATGAATACATATCTACGAATATAGGAATAACAAAAACAAGCATGATAATAATAACTATTATAGTTAAGGCAAAAATAGCAATTGGATAAGTCAAAGCACTTTTTATTTGACCTTTTATTTTAGAAAGACTCTCGAGAAGTTTAGCTTCTCTATCTAAAACTTCAGGTAAAAGACCAGCAGTTTCTCCCGCTGAAACTAATGCTAAATACATTTCATCAAATACTTCTGGATGTTTTTCTAAAATCTCTTGAAAAGTAGCACCTCTACTAATTCCAATAGATGCCTCCTTAAAAACAGCCTTTAGAGTCTTATCGTCGCTACTTTCTGAAAGAATATTTAAGGCTTCTAAAAGAGGAAGACCTGTTCTTATCATTGAAGATAACTGTTTAGTTGCAACAGCTAAAGTTTTTGTTGAAGGAGGCTTAAGTCTTCTCTTTCTGTTCATTTTTTTCTTAGATTTTAAACTTTCAAATTTTTTATTTTTTTTATTTCTTTTCTTCTCCAAAGATTTATTTATACCCTCTTTTCCTTCAAAATTTAAATTTTTGGAATTATTATTTTCATTTTTGTTCTTACCTTGATTCCTTGCTTTTTCTAACCTTTCTCTTAATTTTGGATCGCCAACAAAACTATATTCCATTAGATTAATTAATTTTAATTATCTTCTTCATTTTCTAGTAATCCCTGCAAAACATTAGGCCTATTGCATTTATAAAAGGCTTCTTCTTTTGTTATTAAGCCTTTAATGACATTCCTAGATAAAGCTTGCTCAAGAGTTTGCATTCCATATTTTGCACCAACTTGCAATTGAGAATATACTTGAGAAGATTTTGATTCACGCACTAAGTTTGCTATAGCATTATTGTTAACTAAAATTTCAGCTGCAAGAGTTCTTTTATTATCTTTAGTTTTGCACAATGTTTGAGAAATAACTCCAATCAAGGATCCAGACAACTGAACTCTAATTTGTTGCTGTTGAGATGTTGGGAAAACATCAATTATTCTATCAATAGTTTGGGAAGCGGAAGAAGTATGCAATGTTCCCATAACTAGATGACCTGTCTCTGCTGCAGTTATAGCTAGACTAATAGTTTCAAGATCTCTCATTTCTCCAACAAGAATAATATCTGGGTCCTCTCTTAATGCTGACCTTAAAGCTTTTGAGAAAGACTTTGTATCCTCTCCAACTTCTCTCTGTCTCACAAGGCAATTTTTATTTTCAAAAACAAATTCAATAGGGTCTTCTATTGTAAGTATGTGGTGCGCATTATTAGCGTTAATCCAATCAATTGAACTTGCTAAAGTTGTAGTCTTACCTGAACCAGTTGGACCAGTAACTAACATTAAACCTCTTGGTCTTTGTAACAACTGCTGAACACTGTCTGGCAGACCTATTTGAGAAAAACTTGGAATATTTGTACTTAAAGCCCTCATAACACAGGAAACTTTTCCTCGGTCAAAGAAAATATTTAATCTAAATCTGGCGACACCTTTAAGACCATAACTGCAATCTAATTCCTTTTCGTTATAGAAAGTTTTGATTTTTTCTTCTCCCAAAATTGCTTTTAGATCAGAAATTAAGTTAGCTTCTTTATAAATATTTTCATCTGCTGGCAATATAGATCCTTGGATTCTAAAAAAAGGAATCGAATCACCAGTGAGATGGAGATCTGATCCGTTCCTCCTTACCAAATCGGACATTAAGTTTGTAATCATTAAATTATTTTGTGTCATTTATTTAATCATTAAGTAAACAAACTCTCTCGACTTCCTCTATGGTTGTCAAACCCTCTTTTACTAAATCCATGCCGTAATTAAGTAGACTTTTAACTCCGTTATTGGAAGCACATTCTCTAATTACGTCAGCAGTACTTGATTTCATTATTAATTCCCTAATTGGATCGTTAACCTTCATAACTTCATACAAACCTAATCTACCTTTATAGCCAGTCCCATTGCATATAGGACATAATTCTTTACTCGAATTATTTGAAAGATCAATCACAGTTGCTTTTTTTAAGACTTGAATCCCATGTTGTTGAGCTAATTTATCTTTTTCTGAATCAACGCTTCTAGAAGTAGAACATTTAGGACAAATTCTTCTAATCAATCTTTGAGCCATAACACCAACAACGGAAGATCCTACTAGATAAGGAGGGATTCCCATCTCATTTAGTCTTGTTATTGCTGTCGCAGTATCATTTGCATGAAGAGTTGTAAAAACCATATGACCTGTTAATGCAGCTTCCATGGCTGTTTGTGCTGTCTCTTTATCTCTCGTTTCTCCAACAAGTATTATGTCAGGATCTTGGCGCATAAGAGATCTTAATGCTCTCGAAAAGTCTAAACCTTTTTCTCTTATTACTTGAACTTGATGGATACCGTCAAGGGTATATTCGACGGGGTCTTCAACGGTACTTATATTTACATCTGGAGTATTTCTTTCATTAAGTATTGAATAAAGAGTTGTAGATTTACCGCTACCAGTAGGTCCAACTACAATAAATATTCCGTATGGAGAACTTCCCATATCCCTTACCATTGACAATTCATGTTTTGAAGATATCAATTTATCAAGATCTAACATTGATGAATCTGACTGAAGAGCTCTTAAAACTATTTTTTCACCCCATTTACCAGGAAGTGTACTGACCCTAAAGTCAGAAACAACTTCGTTTATACGACATCTTATCCTGCCATCTTGAGGTAATCTTTTTTCAGCTATGTCAAGCTTACTCATGACTTTTAATCTACTTGTTATAGCTTTCGCTTTTGCCTTTGGCAAAGAATAAACTTCTTTTAAAACTCCGTCAATTCTATATCTTATTCTCATCCTGTCCTCTAAAGGCTCGGCATGTATATCAGATGCTTTCAATCTAGAGCAAGTAGATAGTATTGATCCAGCTGCTTTAATAACAGGATCTTCATTATCTTGAAGTTCTGAATCTTCAATTATATCAAGTTCATCTTCATCCTCTAAATCACTTTCTTCATCAAAAAAGTCAAATTTATCATCATTATTGCCGTTTAATTCTTTAGAAAACTCATTATTGAGCATTTCCTGGAGAAGAGATGAATTAAGAGATTTTTCTCCATTTTTATTTTCTTTCTTAATTTCTATATTTGTATTTTGATTGATTTCCTGAGATTCTTCATTAAAATTTGAGCTATTTTGATGGATTTGATCATCAATGTTAACTGATTCATTTGATATGTCTTGTTTTACAGATATATCTGAACTCCATTTTTCCCACTCAGAAGTTGAAATTTGGGCAATTTCTACCTCTAAAGAAAATTTATTTTCAAGATCAGACTTTATATCAATAACTTTTTGATAGATAGGATTCATTGCTCCTAGCTTAATAACATTATTAGTGAGAGAAATTAGAACTACACCTGCATTAATGCTTTGATCTGAAGATAAATATTCGCGAATTTCTTGCTTAGTAATCTCGTTAATTTTATTTTCCTTAACCTCGCTCGACATAACAAGAAATGAAAATTAATTACTTTTGTCTACATAATAAATATATTAGTTAAAAATTATATAAAAGTTATTTTTTTTAAAAATATTATAATAATATTGTGATTTCTAAAAATAATATTTAAATTAAATAAAATAATAGAATTTTTTTTAAATGAAATTTTTAATTTTATTACTTTTCTACCAAAATTCTATATTTGCAAACCAATTAGAAATTAATGCTCAAAAAGAAATAATTAACTCTAATAATATGCAATTTAAAAATAAACTATTAAGCGATTTTGAACTAAATGCAATTCCCATAACAAAAGTTTCCGAAGAAGAAAAACAATCTTATAGAGAAAGAAATCCCTTTTTAGCTCCAGGAAATATCGAAACAAATGATAAATCAATAAACCTTAAAGGATTAAGTTTTAAGGGAATAGCAAAAATAGGAGATAAACGGGTTGCTTTTATTGAAACATCTATGGGAATCAAATCATATGAAATTGGTCAAACTATAGGAGGAGGATATAGCGTTTCAAGAATTGATGAAGAAAATTTAGAAATAGAGATATCTAATCAATCATTTAATCAAATTTTAAAATTAGAAAAAGATGATTAAAAAAATTAAAGCATTTTTAAAAAATTATGATTTTATTAAAAATTCTTTGATGGATAATCCATTAAAAAAAACTTTTTCAAATAGGGAAGCAGTTGTAAAAAAAATTTGGAACAATCGGAACACTAATAAAAGTAAAATCAAAACAAAAAGTTCTGTAAATAATAAATTCTCAATAGTTCAATCACTAAGAAAGAAATTCAATATTTCAATTCCTGAAATTAAATTTAGTAACGTTAAAAAAAACAAAACTAAAAGAAAAATCATTAAAAAACAAAATATCCCTTTTTATTTAAAATTATCTGAAAAATTAAAAACAAAATTTAAATTAAAAAATTTTTTAAATTTTAATCTAAATAAAAGAATCAATAGATTTGGGGAAATTTCTAAAATTAATAGTCCTATCTCTAAAATCGATCTAAAGAATTTAAGTGATTTTCTACCTGAAAAATATAGCCGCCAAATTCAAAATCTTTTTAAAAAAATATATGTAAAAAATTTAAATAAAAATTCATCCCCCAAAATTAGCTTTTCAATAAAATTATTAGGAATTTCTTATGTAGATAATGTTTTGTCAATTGTATCTTTAGAAAGGTTAAATAAAAAAAATATAATTAGAGATATTGTAAATATAAATATCCCAGGAGATTTAATAGGTGATTATAAAGTTGAAAAGATCCCGGAAGTTAAAAGAATAATTGATGATGTTATTGATATTTTTGGATTAAAAAATCCTCCAATTATTTTATTTCTATCTTCTCCTTTCTTTACTGCTAGGACATTCAGTGATAGTGAATTAGTAGTTTTTTCTGAAGAAGATCCGATAATTTTATCTAAAAGTCCTTTTCTCCCCGATAAAACATTAGTTCAATATAAAAGAGTAAATGGTGACAAAAATAGTTCCTACCACAGAATTATATATGCCAACAAAGAAGTTATCGACTCTTGGATGAATGTGATTACTTTATCTGGATCAAAAATTGTTACTGTCACTTGTGGTCAATTACATCTTATTGAAAAACTATCCGATATTTCTGATGAGGATATTAATATCTTGTGCGATATAGGGAATAATTCCACCACCATATATTTAATAAGAAAGGAATGTGAATTAATAACTACTAAATTGCCGTTTGGCTCATCTATTTACATCACTGGGCAAGAAAGTTTAAACAATGAATTTTTTTCAAGACTTGATAAGTCTATTAAAAAAGTACTTTTAGATAATAATCTAAATTTTGACTCAGAAGTGTATATAAATGGTAATGGTATTGATAAAATGCTCTTAATAAATTCTAATTTAAAAGAAGGCTTTATTCAGATTCCTAATAATAATTTTAAAGTTGATGATGATAAGGATCTAGATATTGAACTTAATCAATCTCTTCTGAATTCTTTTTCAACAGTTGTTGATATTATTGCAAAATGAAGGACTACAATTTTTCCAACAATTACGAAAACGTCGACTCGTGGAGTATTGAAAAAGATGTTATTAGTTATTCAAGTGAATTAAGTTATGGAGATAAATTATTTAATTTATTTAGTTCCTATCCAAATTTATTAAACTCTTTAAAAACCAAAAAAGTACTTTACATTCCTCCTCTAGTTATTTTAGCTGGGGTAGGGATTATAGAATTCATCTCATTATTTTCTATTATTAATATAAAAAGGCTCGAATCAAAGCATTATGAATATGAGGAAAAAGTTAATTCTCTAAATGATATTAATAAAAGTAGAGAAGATTATTTTCAAAAATTATCCAAACATACATCTTTGATGTCAAATCCATCTCCTGCCTATTTATTTGCTTTTTTAATGCAGGAAACTATGCCTAAAAGCGTACAACTTGTAGACTATACCGTAGACAATACTGGATTTAAATTAAGTGCGATTAGCAGCGATATGAATTCAACCAAAAAGTTTATTTCTTTACTTATTGAAAATAAAATTATAGATAACAAAACATTAAAAATTAATAGATTAGTAAATCAATCAAGTAATAGTGAGCAAGGAAGTTTTGATGATAATAATTCAAACAATGAATCTATAGTTTTAGAGGTATCTGGCAATATTCACCAGTTATCTCTTGAAGAAAGACTAATTCTCCATAAAGAATCTCAAGATCTTGGAACTCATAAAAAATTAAGCATTTATTCAAAACTATTAGAATTATTGAGATAAAAATAATGAAAAATCAAAATATAACTTTCCAACAATTTATTGAAAAGCTTAAGACAATTGATGTAGGAGAATTGTTAGATAAAGCTAAAAGTATAAAAGTCGAAGATATTAAATCGATAAAGTTTAGTGATTTAAAAGAAATTACTAAATCAAAATACTTTTATCCATCCATTGGAATAATTTTTGCTTCATTAAGTTCAATACTATTTTTATTTCCATCATTAGAGAAACTAAAAAATCGACAATCCAAATCCTCTCAATATATTAGTGAGAAGCAAGAATTACCCCTAATTAATCAGGAATTAAATAAAAGATTAGTATCTAAAGATTTTTTCGAAAAATTATATGCTCAATTCATAGCCTTAGTACCTGAGAAAAAAGATTTAATATTATTGCCAGAAATACTTTTTGACGCTTCCAAAAGATCGAAGACTTCAATTCTTGAATTCTCTCCTATTACTAAAGATGATTTATCATCATGTTCTACTCAATCTGAAGAAGATCTTTTTAATTCAGAATTTGGAATCAATAATAATTTTGAAGATAATATTGATAATGACTTTAATGAATTGGAGGAACCTCCTATTGATGATTTTTATATGGATAACAATACAATAGGAGATAATTCTAAATTAGAAGTTTATGAATTTAATTTAAACGAAGATGAAGGAAAGAAAGAATTTAAAAATGTACCGAAAGAGATTAGTGATATTTTTGAATCTAATTATTTTTTAATTAACATTAAATCAGACTATTTAAATAGTCTTAAATTTCTTAAATATATACAAGAGTATAAAATGGTTATTCTGCCTTACTGTTTTGAACCACGAGTAAAGGGAGAATCAATTAATAGAATGAGTGAATTTAATAACGATGAAATTGCGGGCGAGATAGAAGCTCGAATTATTGTAAACATACCTTACTATAAAGAAAAATGAAGTTAAAAAATATTATTCAAAAAGCTATCTTAGTAGATAAGAGATTTAAAAATTGCTACTTTAAAATAAGTTTTAAGAACTTTTCTATTAATTTATAATGAAGAAAATATATTCACTATTACTAGTTCCAATTTCAATTCTTTCATTTACTCAATTCAATGTAAATTCCGAAGAAATAAAATCAAAAAAAGGTTTAATTTCGCTCAACCAAAATAATTTAAATAATAATTTAGTTCTTAGTACTGATAGCTCAGACGATAAAAATGTTGATATTTTTCTTAATGGCATTGGAGATAATCCCCAAATAGATAAAACAATACAAAAAGATTTAATAACTATAAAAATAAAATCAAATCATTTTGAAGACTTTAATGATTTCCAGAGTTTATCCTTACCATCAGTAGGTATTAAAACACTAACATTATCTGGAAAGGAAGATACTATAAAAATTGTTATTAAACCTTTGGAAGAGATTACTGTTAATGAACCAAATATTGCAGTACAAAATAATTCCCTAAAGCTTACATTTCCAAAGCAAGATATTAAGTTTAATAATTTTACAGAGGACAATATTTTTTCAATAAAACCCATCCAAAAAGCAGAAAATATTTCAAAAATTTCTAACAAAGCTATAGCACCACCACTTGGCGATATTTCCGTTGGCACAACTTATATACCAAACCTAAAAACAGTCAATTTGGAAGGACCAAATGTTTCAATGGTTTTTAAAGGTGCTACAGCAAAAAGTGCTATTGAGTTCTTAATATCCAAAACTAATTATGGATACGTCTGGGTACAAAAAGATCCGACATTTCAATCAGATATAAACAAAAATAGTTCGAATTCTTCAAATATTAATGACCTTAATTTACAAAATAATGAAGGTTCTGAAAACGAAGAGGAAAAGGTTTCAGATTCACCACGTTATATAACGCTAACAATAAAAGATAAACCTTTTTCTGTTGCATTTAACTCGATATTAATGTCTAGCGGGTTAGAAGCTAAATTAGAAAATGGAATTGTATACGTTGGTCCAGACGTTCAAGATAGAATCTTTTCAGAGAGAATTTCAAGAATCTATAGACTTAATCAAACTACTGCAAATGCTGCAGCATCTTATTTAGCTAATTTAGGAGCAAAAGTAACCCAAACCAATACAATAACAACTGCAGTAACGTCTGGAGCAAGTCAATCTCAGGCGGTAACTGGAGGAGCATCTTCTGCAACTACTACCGAACAATCTACTACTTCTGTCAGAAGCTATGGAGGAAATGAAGGGCCTCTTTTAGGATTAATTGCCACTACAGATGATAGGCTCCAAACTATAACTCTTATTGGAACTCCAGATTTAATTAAAGTAGCTGAAACTTATATAAAACAATTAGATTTAAGACAAAGACAAGTTGCTCTTACAGTTAGGATTCTAGATGTAATGATTTCTGATGGAACAACCTTAGATAACAGCTGGGCTTTTAGGCAGAACAATAAATTTATAGTAAATGCAAGTGGTAAGTTAATGGGTTCAATAAATAGTATAGTCCCTCCCACTGAATCCAATTTTGGTTCTGCAGCAGTAAATAATAACTCAAGCACATTTCCACAGCAAACTTTTATAGATCTATTAAAAGCTGATATTGCTTCTAAAGATACTAAAGTAATCGCTAACCCAACATTAATTTTAAATGAATTTCCAGGAAGCACTGGAGGTGACACAGTTACTTTTAGTAGTGTAAACGATACTTTAAAGGCAGGGACAATTGGAAGATCATACGGCAATGAGGCTTTCGTTATAGTAGGTACTCAAGTTCCAATAAATTGTACATTTGACGCTGAATCAGGGGTGGCAACACTTGAATATGGTATTGCAGGTCTTACTTTTGGAGCAAGAATCTCGAGGATAGATGATAATGGCTACGTTACTTTCTCAATATCACCTGCTATTTCGACTAAATCTGAACAAAGAACCATATCAAACTGTGCTACAGTTGATCTTCTTGCAACTAGAAGACTTGATAGTGGAGCGATAAGAGTGAAAGATGGAAATACACTTATCCTAACTGGAGTACTTGATTCTACAGAAAATGAAACAGTTTCAAAATGGCCAATACTTGGGGATCTCCCTTTATTAGGACAGATTTTCAGAAAAACTGTTTCTTCTAAAGAGCAAAGAGAACTAGTAATTCTTGTTACGCCTCAAATACTAAATTCACTAGAGCCTCTTTCCTCTGATGTTGGATACAACCCACAATCAGAGGATACAAAAGATTTTCTAGAGGGAAATATTAATAATTAATTTATATGCTTACAAGTTCCTGAATTATTTGAGGATAGTTGTCCCATCCAACCTCTAGAACAAAAATCATTTCTTAAAGAAATAGCATCAATTTGAACAGTTCCCTCAGGCTTAGATGCTCTAACTTGGTCGTTGTAATCCTTATAACATTGAGAATATGTGTAATACCTTCCATTATGAAAACATCTACCACTAGTATTTGTCCAACCATCAGATAAAACAATTATCTGATCAACGTTACTACTCTGAATTGCTTCATCAATACCTCTCCAAGGAGATGTCCCTCCCCATGCATATAATCTGCTAACCCAGGCTATAGCTTGCATTTTTGTACTAGGGGTAACTTCTCTCGGAGCACTCCACATTTTTCTCGAGTAATGACTGAATGCTACTACTTGCAAGTAAAAGCCTTGATTATTAGGTAAGGCTCTTATTGTTTTTATTAATTCATTTTTAGCTGCCTGCATAGGGGTTAATCCTTTGATTCTCCCCCAATTCATTGATCCTGAAACATCAATAAAAAATGTACTTTTTCTTTTTACCGATCCTCCAAAAAAAGTACATGATGGACAAGGTTGGCCTTGGCCAGAGCCGCCTCCCCCAGCATTTCCAAGCTTCATTAATTCATCATCTTGAATTCTTGCATAAGCCCCAGAAGATTTTGTTACTGTTAAACCATCAATAGTTCTAGGAGTTTCTGCATTTATCATTATTTCCGCTCCTTTTCCTTTTTCATCAGTACACAAAATAATTCCTTTAATTTGTTTTCTAATCCATCTATGATTATTCGAACTTAAACATCTAATATCATCATTAAAGTTACTTTTAATTCTATTTGTGACTACTGTTGTTTTTATGTCAGTAGCATTATAAAATCCTTTTTCGTCCACTGAAGGGCCAGTTCTTTGGAGAATATATGAAGTACCTTTACCTCTATAAGAAGAATCTCTCACTAGGTTATAAAATATAGGGCAATCTTTTGCCAAAGCTATCCAATTCTGGCTTTTTGTCTTTGAACCAATTCCAGTATTATTAGTTTTGTACGATGAGCTACTCTTCGCTTGATCTGGCATTTTTAAAGCAAGTACCAAATCTCCTTGAGGTAGAGGTCTACAAGTACTTGGTACATCTCTATAGCTTGTAATTACTCTTTTACTACTATTAATTTCATCAACAATAAAATCTAGGGCATTATTTATTTTTCCTCCTAATTTGAGATTTATCTCATCAGATTTATTTACT
>MDTE01083340.1_pt1 | contig 13439 bp, 11 predicted proteins | sample 811231 | NCBI WGS metagenome assembly MDTE01 (sample SAMN05326651, study PRJNA326480) | marine metagenome | isolation source: seawater | place: Indian Ocean: Red Sea | collected 2010
CTTTTAGGATTGCCCAGAGTGGTTAGTAAAATTGAGGATTATCAGTATATTTTCGATAAGGTTCCATCTATTAGCAATGGGATAACTTTCTGTACTGGATCTTTAGGAGTAATATCAGAAAATGATTTACCTTTTATTTTTAACTCATTTGCGAATCGGGTACATTTTTTACACTTAAGAAGTACAAAACGAGATGATGAAGGAAATTTTTATGAGGCCGACCACCTTGAAGGGGATGTTGATATGCATGAAATAATCAAATGTGTAATAATAGAACAAAGACGAAGAGCCAATGAAAATCGAGATGATGCCTCAATCCCAATGCGTCCTGATCATGGACACCAGATGCTTGATGATTTGGGAAAACCAAAAATTAATCCTGGATATTCAGCAATTGGAAGACTTAGAGGTCTTGCCGAGATAAGAGGTTTAGAGTGGGGAATTAACAGATTAATCTAGTTATGGAGTTTAAAACTAAAAATAGCTTTATTAAAGAAAACTTTTTGCTTGAGAATAAAACGGCGGAAAAATTATTTTTTGATTATGCAGTATCAATGCCGATTATTGATTATCATAATCATTTACCTCCAAACATAATAGCAAATAATGAGCCTTTTTCAGGAATTAATGAAATTTGGCTTAGTGGTGACCATTATAAGTGGCGGGCCATGAGGACCCTGGGTATTGAAGAAAAATTTATTACTGGGAAAAATACCAGTGATAAAGAAAAATTCGATAAATGGGCCTACACTGTACCTTTTACCGTAGGTAATCCATTATTTCATTGGACTCATCTTGAACTGGAGCGTTATTTTGATATTAAAATGCTTTTGCAACCCTCTACTTCTAATGAGATATTTGAGGAAACCAATCATCAGCTTAAGACACTGCTTCCCAAGCAATTACTTAAAGACATGAGGGTTGAAATGCTATGTACAACAGATGATCCAATTGATGATCTTTCATCCCATCAAAAGATTTCTTTAAGTTTAGATGGTCCAAAAGTTTTTCCAGGTTTTAGACCTGATAGAATTTTTGGAATAGAGGAGGAAAATTATCTAGATTATCTTAACGCTTTAGCCGTTACTTCAGGAAAAGAGATAATTGATTTAAATAGTTTACTTGAAGCACTTCGAACTCGTATTGCTTTCTTTCACGAAAATGGTTGTAGGATATCAGATCATGGCCTTGAGTTTACTTACTCATCTGACTTCACCCTTGCCCAGGTTAATGCAATTCTAAAAAATCGATTACTTGGTAAGATTCCAAAAGAAGAAGATAAAATGAAGTTTAATTCTTGTGTTTTATTTGAACTTTTTAAAATGTATCATGATTTTGATTGGACACAGCAGCTCCATTTGGGCGCACTTAGGGGAAATAATCAAAAATTAAAAAAACAGTTGGGTGCAGATGTGGGTTGTGATTCTATTGGTGATTTTTCTCAAGCCAAAAACTTATCAAATTTATTAGGTAAATTAAACGACATTGATAAACTGACAAATACTATTTTATATAATCTAAATCCCTCGATGAATGAGGTATTTGCTACTATGCCAGGAAATTTTAATAGCGATAAAGTTGAAATTCAATGGGGTACTGCATGGTGGTTCCTAGACCAAAAAGATGGAATGGAGCTTCAAATGCGAACATTATCTAATATGGGCCTCCTCTCAAAATTTATTGGTATGCTTACGGACAGCCGAAGCTTTTTATCATTCCCAAGGCATGAGTATTTTAGAAGGTTACTTTGTAACATGATTGCTATTGATATTGAAAATGGAATGTTACCAAATGATATTAGGTTTTTTGGAGAAATGATTCAAAATATATGCTATCATAACCTTAAAAAATTTATTAAATACAAAAGCTAATGAAAAAAAATATCTATCTGATTTCAATTATCCTTTTTTTCACTTTTTCGGCGTGTAATGATTTAACAGTCACTAGAATTATAAGATTAGGCCATGGTTTAAGCACTAGCCATTCAGTTCATAAAGGTATGGTCCACTTTGGTAAAAAATTAGAAGAGTTATCAAAAGGGAGATTTAAGGTTCAAATATACCCAAGTCAGCAGCTTGGAACTGAAAGACAATGTGTTGAACTTCTTCAAATTGGAAGTTTAGACATGACAAAGGTCTCAGCAAGTATTTTAGAAAATTTTGCTCCTAGCATAAAAGTTTTTGGAATTCCTTATATGTTTAGAGATAAAACTCATTGCTTCAATGTACTCGACGGTCCAATTGGAAAGGAATTACTTAATGGAACAGAAAAATACTGGTTAAAGGGTTTGGGTTATTATGATTCTGGGAGTAGAAGTTTTTATACAATTGATAAATCATTGGTAGGGCCTGACGACTTAGATGGTTTAAAAATTAGGGTTATGGAAAGCCAAACTGCCATTGATATGGTTAAATCACTTGGTGGTTCTCCTACTCCTATCTCTTGGGGAGAACTTTATACTGCTCTTCAACAGGGTGTGGTTGATGGGGCTGAAAATAATCCACCTAGCTTTTATCTCTCAAGACACTACGAGGTATGTAAATATTATGTTTTGGATGAACACACAACAGTACCAGACGTTGTGTTAATGAGTACTCATTTATGGAACTCATTGAGTAGTCAGGAACAAGATTGGATTCAAAAGGCGATTGATTTATCAGTTATAGAGCAACGGCGACTATGGCTTGAGTCAGAGCGAGAATCCCTCGAAGCTGTTCAGGCTGCGGGTGTTCAAGTTAGCTATCCTGATAAAACTTTGTTTTCAGAAAAGTCAAAATCTGTACTTGATGAATATCAAAAGGACCCAGATTTGAAAATATTTATCGAAAAAATAAAAAACACTCAATAAATATGAAGCTAAGATCTCAAATTGATTCTGTATTGGAAAAAGTTCTTGTCATTATAATGTCATCTATGGTAATTAATGTTTTATGGCAGGTTTTTTCGCGATATATTTTGACCAATCCAAGCTCATTCACTGATGAACTTGCCCGTTACCTTATGATTTGGGTTGGTGTGCTTGGAGCTGCTTATGTTGCTGGAAAAGGAAATCATGTCGCCATAACATACTTTTCAGAAAAATTTAGTCCTAATAATTTAAAAAGAGTAAAGGTTGCAATAAATCTTATCATATTGGGATTTGCCTTTTTTGGTATGCTAGTTGGTGGTCTTAGGTTAGTTTATATAACTATGGTACTTGAACAACTTTCACCGTCACTTAAAATCCCACTTGGAATAGTCTATGCTGTGATACCTTTGAGCGGCATATTAATTATTTATTATAAAATTTTAGATTTAAAAAACATGCGTCATGATTGAATTTTTACCTGTACTAGTCCTTGTACTCACTTTTGTTGTATTATTAATAATAGGTGTTCCTGTCGCATGGTGTATAGCAATATCTTCTATGTTCACCCTGATGCTTGCTATGCCTGTTTCGGCTGCTACTACGACTGTTTCTCAAAGAATTGCGACTGGACTAGATAGTTTTGCTTTGCTTGCTATTCCTTTTTTTATCCTATCTGGGCAAATTATGAGTAAGGGTGGTATAGCTAATCGATTGATTTCATTTGCAAAGACCCTTGTTGGTTTTTTACCTGGAGGGCTAGCATTAATAAATATTGTTTCTGCGATGTTAATGGGAGCTATTGCTGGGTCTGCAATGGCATCTGCCTCTGCAATGGGAACAATATTAGGTCCAGAGATGGAAAAAGAAGGTTATTCCAAAGAGTTTGGTGCTGCTGTAAATATAACATCTTCAACAACAGGACTAGTTATTCCTCCTAGTAATACCTTAATTGTCTATTCCCTTGCTAGTGGTGGAGTTTCAATTGCTGCATTGTTCTTAGCGGGATATATACCAGGAATTTTAACCGGATTATTGATGATGATTGTTGCAATGATTTGGGCAAAAAAGAATAATTACCCAGTTGGTAAACGCTCCTCTTTAAAAGAGGTTTTTGTTAAGTTTATCGATGCATTTCCAAGTTTACTATTATTAGTAATTGTTATAGGTGGGATAATAGGGGGGATTTTTACTGCAACAGAAGCTTCAGCAGTTGCGGTTCTTTATACTGTATTGCTTTCCTTTTATTATAAAGAAATGTCACTAAAAGATTTGCCTAAGGTAATATTGGAGTCAGTCGAAACTACTTCAATTGTTATGTTATTAATTGGTGCATCAATGTGCATGTCATGGGTACTTTCTTATGAAAATATTCCTCAGGACATTAGCAACGCATTATTGTCTGTTAGTGATAATAAAATTGTTATACTATTAATGATTAATGTGATTTTATTAGCTGTAGGTATTTTCATGGATGCTACTCCAGCCGTCCTTATTTTTACACCAATTTTCCTTCCTATTGTAACCGCTTTGGGTATGGACCCTACCCATTTTGGTATTGTACTTATGCTTAATTTATGTATAGGTCTTTGTACTCCTCCGGTTGGATCAGTTTTGTTTGTTGGGGTTGGTATCGCAAAAACTAGCATTTCTAAAGTAATTAAACCATTAATTCCTTTATTTTTGGTTATGATTCTTGCACTATTTTTAGTTACTTATATACCTCAATTGAGTTTATGGTTGCCAAAATTCTTTGGTGTTTAAAATTTTACAATGAAAAAAAATTACAGCATCAAGCTCCTTTTTAATCTTTTTCTTTTTGCCTGGATGATTTTTACATCATCTTGTTCTCACCAAAACTTTTCAATTGAACTTTCTAATGAACTTGATATTTCGAGGCAATTTGAAACAGTTGAAATTGACATAAAAAAAATTCCAAAATCAATCCAATCAGATATTGACAAAATAGGTGTTTATGACCCTGATAAAAGAGTTTTTTTGACAAAGCAAATTATTGATATGAATCAAGATGGGGTAATAGACCTATTAATTTTTCAACCAGAGTTACCCCCTAAATCAATTAAAACTTTTTATTTAAAATTAGAACCTGAGACGATTGTAAATGTTAAGACTTGTTATTCTCGTATTGTTCCAGAAAGAATTGATGACTATGCATGGGAAAATGATAAAGTTGCATTCAGAACCTATGGGCCCGCTGCTCAGAAATTAGTTGAACTAGGAAAAAAGGGTGGAATAATTTCAAGTGGGATCGACTGTTGGTTAAAAAAGGTTGATTACCCAGTAATTAATAAGTGGTATAAGGATAGTGAGGAAAAAGGAATCAGCTATCATGAAGATCACGGTGAGGGATTAGATAATTATCATGTAGGCGGAAGCCGTGGAGGAGGAGGATTAGCTTTAAATGATGGAGGTGAATATTATGTATCTAAAAACTTTACCCATCATAGTACAATATCAAATGGACCATTACGTACCGTTTTTAGATTAGATTATGATAATTGGGATGGCCCAGATGGGAAAATTACTGAACATAAAATTATAAGCTTAGATTTAGGCAGTAATCTATCTAAAATTGAAGTTTACCTTGAAGGTACTGATAAAATTTCTGCAGGTATCTCCTTACAGGAGGGTAACGGATCAGTAGTAGAGACCAAAAACGGAATACTTTTAAAACAGAATCATTTTAAGACCATATTAAGTAATGTATTAATAACCTCCTCAGATTACTATGATGGCTTTCATATATATGAACCCAACATTAAAGATCAAAATCATGTTTTTTTAGATTTTAATGTAGTCGATAATAAATTAGTTTATTATTTAGGATTTAATTGGTCTGAGAGCAAGCAGTTTGAGAGTCACTCTGCTTGGGAAGAACATCTAAACAAAATGGCCATAAAAATTGATAATCCAATCAAAATTAAATATTAGATAAAATTGATGAAAAAAGTAGTAACATTTGGAGAGATTATGTTAAGATTGTCTCCTGCAAGTAACCTGAGATTCTCTCAGGTAAACAGTTTTGATGCTGTTTATGGGGGAGGAGAATCAAATGTTGCCGTCTCTCTGGCAAATTTTGGTATTCCAGTCGAATTTGTAACGAGGTTACCAAAAAATGACCTTGGTTCATGTGCTATGATGGAAATGAGAAAAAGAGGGGTCGGAGTTCAAAATATTGTTTATGGGGGAGATCGTTTAGGAATTTATTTTCTCGAAACCGGTGCCGTTAGTAGAGGAAGTAAAGTAGTGTATGACCGTGCTCACTCAGCAATGGCTGAAATTAATGCTGGAATGATAAATTGGGATGAGGTTTTTCATGGAGTTGGTTGGTTTCATTGGACAGGAATTACACCTGCAATTTCTCAAGGAGCTGCAGATGCTTGTTTAGAGGCAGTTAAAATTGCCAGCCAAAAAGGAATAACAATCTCTACCGATCTTAATTATCGTGCCAAGTTGTGGAAGTATGGTAAACCCTCAGAACCAATAATGACTGAGTTAACCTCTTATTGTGATATCATTTTAGGCAATGAAGAAGACGCTGAAAAGCACTTTGGTATTAAACCAGATGGTTTAGATATTACGATGCAAGGAGACCAAGTTAAGGCAGAAGCATTCGAGTCTGTTTGCAAACAAATGATTAAAAAGTTCCCCAAAGCCAAAAAGGTAATCACTACATTACGAGGTTCCATATCTGCATCACATAATACATGGGCAGGAATTTTGTATGATGGAACTGATATTTTTACAAGTCCTGAATATCAAATTACTCATATAGTCGACCGTGTTGGAGGAGGCGATTCCTTTATGGGCGGCCTTATTTATGGCTTATTAAAATTTCCTAATGATGACCAAAATGCGCTAAACTTTGCTGTGGCAGCATCATGTTTAAAGCATACTATTAAAGGAGATGCGAATCTTGTTACAGTTGAAGAAGTAGAAAAATTAATGGCAGGCGACGTAAGTGGCCGAGTCTCAAGATAATTGAATTATGGCAAAATTTAGTAGATTAGAAGTAGTAACAAAAATGATGGAAACTGGAATGGTTCCATTATTCTATCACAGTGATGTTGAGGTAGCTAAAAAAACCTTGAAAGCTTGTTATCAGGGTGGTGCGAGATTATTAGAGTTTACAAGTCGAGGTGATTTTGCTTACCAGATTTTTGACCAATTAAACAAGTATGTACTTGCTGAACTCCCAGAGATGATAATGGGAGTAGGTTCTATAACTGATGCAGCAGCTGCATCGCTTTATATGCAGTTGGGGGCAAATTTTATAGTTACTCCAGTTTTAAGAGAAGATATTGCAATTGTCTGTAATAGAAGAAAAATCCTTTGGTCAGCAGGATGTGGTTCCTTAACTGAAATTTCCAAAGCTGAAGAGTTGGGTGGAGAAATTATAAAACTATTCCCGGGAAGTACTTATGGTCCTGAGTTTGTAAAGGCGGTCAAAGGGCCACAACCATGGACTAATATTATGCCTACTGGAGGTGTAAGCACTGAGGAAGATAACTTAAAAGCATGGTTTGAATCAGGAGTAGTTTGTGTTGGGATGGGGTCAAAACTAATCTCTAATGAAATTCTTGCAAATAAAGATTATAACGGGCTTCAGAAGAAGGTAAAAAATACTTTAGAATTAATCCAAAAAATAAAAAAATAAAATGAATGATAATTACGATGTTCGATATGCGGTAGGTCCTCGTGAGACAAATCAGATGGGAACGCAGGCTTTACGTAATGAATTTTTGATTGAACAAGTTTTTGGAATTGATAAAATTAAATTGGTATACACCCACTATGACAGATATATAGCTGGGGGTGTAATTCCTATAAAAGAATCAGTTGTTTTAGGAACTATTGATCCACTTAAAGCGGATTTTTTTCTAGAAAGACGTGAGATGGGTATTATAAATGTTGGAGGAAAAGGTTATGTAAAAGCTGATGGGGAGACTTATTCTCTTGAATATAAGGAGGCACTCTACCTGGGAAGGGCAACAAAAGAAGTCTCTTTTTCAAGTGATGATATTAAATCACCTGCCAAGTTTTATTTAAATTCTACTCCTGCTCATAATACTTATCCCAGTAGAAAAGTTGGAAGAGATGAAGCTGAAATTGTAGATTTAGGAACACCTGAAACGGCAAATGCCCGTACTATTAGAAAACTTCTAGTAAACAGTATTTTACCGACATGCCAGTTACAAATGGGAATGACTGAATTGAAGTCTGGTTCAGTTTGGAATACGATGCCAGCTCATGTGCATGACAGAAGGATGGAAGTTTATTTTTATTTTGAGGTTCCAGAAGATCAAGCTGTTTGTCATTTTATGGGAGCACCAAATGAAACAAGACATATATGGATGGCAAATGAACAAGCAGTTATTTCACCACCTTGGTCTATTCATTCAGGAGCAGGTACGTCAAACTATATTTTTATTTGGGGAATGGCAGGAGAAAACCTCGATTATGGAGATATGGATGGTTGTTCAATTCCCAGTTTAAGGTAAAACTCATGACTGGTTCATTATTTGATTTAACTGGAAAGATTGCTCTGGTAACTGGGGCTACCCATGGACTAGGAATGGCAATGGCTAGAGGTATTGGTAGGGCAGGAGCCAAGGTAATCATCAATGGAAATAGCTCGCAAGAGAAAATAGATAACGCCGTATCCAAATTTAATGGAGAGGGGATTGAGACTTATGGTTATCGTTTTGATGTAACTGAAGAGAAATCCGTAATTGATGCTATTGGTAAAATTGAATCAGAGGTAGGTACAATTGATATTTTAGTAAATAATGCTGGTATAATAAAGCGAACCCCACTGGCTGATATGGCAGTCGAAGATTTTAAGGAAGTTATTAATGTAGATTTGATTAGTCCTTTTATTGTCTCAAAATCTGTAATCAAGGGGATGATAGATAGAAAATCAGGTAAAATAATAAATATTTGTTCTATGATGAGTGAGTTGGGCAGAAATACCGTTGGTGCTTATGCTGCGGCAAAAGGCGGACTAAAAATGCTTACAAAAAATATGTGTGTTGAATGGGCAAGACATAACATACAAGTGAACGGAATAGGCCCTGGTTATTTTGCAACAGAACAAACTAAACCTATCCGTGTTAATGGAAACCCTTTTAACGAGTTTATTGTTAATAGAACTCCAACAGGAATATGGGGAGAACCAGATCAGCTTCAAGGAGCTGCTGTTTTTCTTAGTTCAAAGGCAAGTGATTTTGTAAATGGACAAATTATTTATGTTGACGGTGGGATCTTAGCAACTATTGGCAAACCAAATAATGAGGTATAAATATATTTTAGTTTACTAGCTATTATAATATCTAATGTAAATTTGGAGCTATTAATTTAAAACAGATTATTTTAATCAGCCACCGAAAATTTATAGATACTCTTTGTTTGATATACGTCCCCTGGTAAAAGTATAATATTTGGAAACGATGGTTGATTGGGTGAGTCGGGGAAATGTTGCGTCTCCAATGCAAATGATTCTCGATAAAGAAATTTTTTGCCATATTTACCTATATCAGATCCATCCATAAAATTACCACCATAAAACTGAATTCCAGGTTCCTCAGTGAAAATATCCATTCTTCTTCCGCTCTTAGGATCAATTACATATGCAGCTAAATTAATACCTATATCATTTTCTTTATTAATTACAAAATTATGATCATAACCTCCACCGTAGCCCATTTGAATATCTGTTTTTTGCTGGCTAAGATCTCTTCCTATAGTTTTAGGGATTCTAAAATCAAAAGGTGTCCCATCAACTAATCTGTTCTCTCCAATAGGGATTAGCGTTTGATCAACCGGAGTGAAATAGTCCGCATTTATTTTAAGTAGGTGATCGTTAATAGTTCCGCTTGCTTCACCGGAAAGATTAAAGAAAGCATGATTCGTCAGATTTACAGGTGTTGGTTTATCTGTGGTTGCCTTGTATTGAATCAATAGCTCATTTAGATTATTAAGTGAGTAAATCACTTCGACATCTAGGTTTCCAGGATAACCCATCTCTCCATCCTTTGAAAAGTAATTCATTGTGATTGAAGATTCATCGAATGATTTTACATCCCAAACCTGGTTGTTAAATCCCTCTGGGCCACCATGTAAATGATTTTCATTGTTGTTTATGGGTAAAATATAGGTTTCACCGTTCAAATTAAATTTTCCTTTAGCAATTCGATTCCCAACCCGACCAATCAAAGCTCCGTGATAGGGCCCACTAGCGTTTAGGTAATCATCTATACTTTTAAACCCTAAAACTACATCTCCCAATTTTCCATAACGATCAGGAGCAAGTAGACTAACAATTCTTCCACCAAAATTTGTTACATAAACTTCAATTTTATCATTTTTCAAAAGATATAGATCGGTATCTTTTCCATTAATTGTTTTCTGAAAATCAGTTCTATTTAACACAAATCTTTGTTTTGAATTATCATTGCAAAATACAAACATAATTAAAACGGAAATCAAAGAAAATTGTTTAATTCTCATTGGATTAATTGAATTAATTTGATTCTTTATAAAGTGGTGAATGAAGATTTTTTAGGATCTCCGTTGGTATCTTAATTACCTCTCTATCATAGGTTAATAATCCATTAACTTCTCCTTCGACATCAGTTGTTTGAGTATAAACAGCACCAGATAGCCCATGCATCTCTTTCATTTTAAGAATTTGATTGAATTTATATTCGTAACTCTCAATCAATTCCTTTTGAGAATTGTATGTTTGGTATCCCCAGTTAATAGTGTTGGGATTCCAAAGATTTTTTTTAATAGGCAATCCTATTCCACCATATTCACCAATAACTGTTGCTCTGTCTTGGTGGTAGGGAGGTTTTTTTAAATCAACATCATAGGTATGTATGTCATAAATATCACCGCAGTTTCTTAATGACCATCCACTTGTAGGAATAACTAATCTCGAAGAATCTAATCCTTTTACTAAATCGCTAATTCTACAAGTATCGTATTGACCCCACCCTTCGTTAAATGGAACCCAAACAACAATACTTGGTGAATTGTAGTGAATATTAATCATTTTCCTTAGCTCTGTTTCAAACTGAATAGATTCATTAATATTTTTATTTAAATCCCCATCAGTTCTACCCACATGCTGCAAATTGGTATAATATTTTTTATCTCCTCTTTTATTTGTTGTAGGTCCATTAATTTTTTCAACCATTTTTCCTCCCGATGGCATGTCTTGCCAAACTAAAATTCCCAAATGATCACAATGGTAATACCAACGATCAGGCTCAATTTTAACGTGTTTGCGAATCATGTTGAATCCCATAGCCTTTGTTATTTCGATGTCGTAACGCATCGCTGCATCCGATGGTGGTGTAAGAAGTCCATCAGGCCACCAGCCTTGGTCCAAAGTTCCATAATGAAAAAGGGGTTTATTATTGAGAAAAAGGTATTTAACACCTTTATGATTTCCAAGACTAATTTTTCGCATCCCGAAATAGCTATCAACCTGATCAATAATTTTCCCTTTAGGATTCGTTAGAGTTAGTTTAAGATCATAAATATTTGGATTATCAGGTGACCATAATTTGGGTTCTCTTATTTTTAGCTCAATTAACTTATTGGTAGAAACTGATCCCTCAGCAATTTTTGATTTATTTTTATAAATTGAAGCTTTTACTTTATAACTACTTCGAAGGGCCTCATGCCCAAATGGGGTAATTTTTACTATACCTTTGTCAATATCAGTGGTTATTTTTACCTCACTTAAATAAGCTTCATTTGAAACAGCTTCCAACCAAACTGTTTGCCATATTCCACTAACTGGGGTATATACAATACCACTAGGTTTAAAATGTTGCTTACCTCTTAATTGAGGGCTTAAGTTTGTGCCATCTTTTACAGAGACCTCAATTGTTTGGTTTCCCCTAACATTTAGGAAAGTTGTAATATCAAATGAAAAGCGATCAAAGCCTCCCTTATGCGACCCAACAAAAATATCATTTACCCATACATTAGTGTCATGGTCAACGGCCTCAAAATTCAATAAAATCCTTTTACCCTTCCATTCACTAGGTATGATGAATTTTTTTCTGTACCACATTTTGTCTTCTGGGGTAATACTTCTTCCTACACCTGATAACGCAGATTCAAAACTAAATGGAACTAAAATCTTACCCTCATAGCTTTTTGGTTTTGGTTGATTTGGTTTAAGTATTACATAATCCCACATTCCATTGAGATTTTTCCATGTTGATCTTTCAAATTGTGGTCTGGGGTATTCCTGCCAGACATTGTCTGGAGTTACCTCCTTCGCCCACCGGCTCATGATTTTTCCATCGAGAGGTTGCCATTCTTGACAAAAAGAATTAAGTACCACGAGAAAAGCAAAAGGTAAAAAGTTTGGTTTCATATTATTATATTTTCATCTGAAATATATGAACTCTTAATGACTTATTAAAATAAGCAAGATAAACTTGGAGGTTTTAATTATACTTTAAAAATGGTTATATTGTTATAAAAACAACAAACAGTAAATTTTGCTCAAAAGTGAAATATCCACAGCAATTTTGACTAAAATGAACAGTAGAAGAATTTTTATTAAAAAAGCTGCTTTAGCATCAGGTTTAGCAGTCAGCTCAACTCAGCCAATATTTGGAATTATATCTAGAAAAAGAGACGATAATCCAATTATTGGGCATGGTGCTCACAAATATAAAGTTGATAAAAATTGGGGAATACAAGACCCCAGTCAGTTTCCAGTTAAGGACTGTCATGAGATGGTGATGGATAAAAATCAAAGGCTAATAATGACTACTACTCACCCTAAGAATAATATATTAATTTATGACAGATCAGGAAAAATTTTAAACGCTTGGGGTACAGATTATCCTGGAGCTCATGGGCTTACTTTAATTGAGGAGGGTGAAGAGGAGTTTTTGTTTATCACAGACCCCAAATCCAGAAAGGTTTGTAAAACTACCTTAAAGGGTGAATTATTAATGACTTTTAATAAACCCATTGAAATTCCTGAATATCAAAATTCAAAAAAATATAAACCCACTGAAACTGCTGTAGCGCCGAATGGAGATATTTACATTGCGGATGGTTATGGAATGGATTTTATCATTCAATATGATTCAAAAGGTAATTATATTCGACATTTTGGTGGACATGGTAAAGGCAAGGATAAGTTTGAGTGCTGTCACGGTATTACAGTTGATAAAAGAGACAGTAAAAACCCAACACTTTTAATTACCTCCAGAAGTGCAAATGAATTTAAGCGATTTACTATGGATGGTAAGCACATTGAAACTATAAAATTACCTGGATGTTATATTTGTAGACCCGTAATAAAGGATGATTTAATCTATTTTGCAGTTATAATAACCAATAATTGGGATACATACGATGGAATGATAGCAGTTTTGGATAAAAACAATAAGGTTATTTCGTTTCCTGGGGGCAATAAGCCCAATTATCTTGATGGTAAATTGGTTCCTCCTGTTTATGATAATATGACGTTTTTTAATCCACACGATGTTTGTTTGGATAATGATGAAAACATTTATGTTCCTCAATGGAACTC
>MDTE01119778.1_pt1 | contig 13438 bp, 8 predicted proteins | sample 811231 | NCBI WGS metagenome assembly MDTE01 (sample SAMN05326651, study PRJNA326480) | marine metagenome | isolation source: seawater | place: Indian Ocean: Red Sea | collected 2010
ATTTTTTTTGAGACCACCCTGTTTCTGCCTTCCTTTTTTGCCTGGTACATCAAGTCGTCCGCTTGTTTGATCAGGGAATCGGGCGTTATAATTGGCGATGGCGTGGTGGTGGTTCCACAGACGCCGAAACTGGCTGTGATAGATAAATCTTCATCATCCAGCAATATTTTCATTTCGTTGACATTTTTGTGCAGCCGAGCGGCCATTATCTCAGCGCCCGAAAAGTTCGTCTCCGGCAAGATAATGATGAATTCCTCGCCGCCGTAGCGCGCCAGGCAGTCTATCTTGGGGCGAATCAATCCCTTTAAAAGGCGGGTGAACCTCTCCAGTACCACATCGCCTGCCTGGTGACCCAGAGAGTCGTTTATTTTTTTGAAGTGATCGATATCGCACATAATGATGGAGATTGGGCGCTTATAGCGCTGGGCGCGGTCGATTTCCTCGCTGAGCCGAACCGAAAGATAGGCCCTGTTGAAAACTTTTGTGAGGGGGTCGCTGATAGAGAGCAGGCGGATTTCTTCGTTGGCCTTGCGCAAAGAGCGCTCTAGGGCCAGAATTCGTTTCCCCGTATTGAGCCGCGCTTCTAATTCGGCGGGGTTGATGGGTTTTGTAAGGTATTCATCCGCCCCGGCTTGCAAACCGTTAATGACACCGTCTCGTGTGTCCAGGCTGGTGATTATGATTATGTAGACATAACCGGGAAGTTTTTGGGCTCTTACGGCCCGACATAGTTCGAAACCATCCATCAAAGGCATATTCAAATCGGTGATAAGGATGGGAAAGATGCCTCGCTTGATAAGGTCCAGAGCTTCTCTGCCGTTTACTGCACTTGTTACTAGGTGACCGAGACTTTGCAGTTTGGCCTCAATTAATTGGAAGGAAAGAGGATCATCCTCGACGACGAGGATGGGGTATGAGTCCCTTGCATTCTGGTTCATTTGCTAATCTCAATCCTCCGCTTTATTGCAGGGGAAAAATGGGTATCCGAGCGGTTTGATGGTTAAGCTCTTTCTATCTGTTTGAGCCAGTCCTCGAGCGAGTGGGCAACGGAGTCGGGATGGTTCAGGCTGTGGGCGATGAATCCCGAGGCGTAATCGCGGCCGGTCGGCATCGCCGGGTCTGAATAACGCAGATCCAGGCTCCAGCGGATGTGGTCGGAATGGTTGGGGATGGAACGGTGGATAGTCTTGTGCTGAATTAGCAGAACACTGCCCACCCGCACGGGGCAGGGAACCCGATCGCCTGCTGGCAGGTCCTGGTCGGGGATGCCCTTGAAATTGCGGCCGGGACCCATTTCCCCGTGGTGCTGGAGCAAGGTGCAATTGTGGCTCTCGGCGATCACTTCCATGCAGCCGTTTTCCCTAGTTGCATCAACGAGCGGAATCCAGAAGTTAACCATGAAGGTTTCGGAGGCATCTGGTTGCAAATAGCCCAGATCCTGGTGCCAGGGCACCTCGGTCTCTTTCTGGTTGGGTAGCTTGGCGCGCAAGTTGAATTGCGGATGAGCAAGGATTTCGGGGCCGATGAGAGACTCGACAATAGCTAAGAGACCAGGGTGTGTAAGTATCTTGAACATGCCTTCGGTTTTGAGCTTGTGCTGGACGCTTTGCAGAATTTCGGAGGGATTTTCCAAAGCGGCACAGATTCGCGCCAGGCGGCGTTCGAAGGGCTCGTCGGCAAAAAGAGTCTCGAGGTCTCCAGCGTCGTGGGCCCGGCGTGCCTTTTCGTCGATGATCTGCTCAAGTTCGCAGATCAGGGGGCGAAAGACTTCCGGCGATAGTACGTCTTCAACCAGCAGATAGCCCTGTGTTTTCAAAAGGGAAATTTGTGCGTCATTCAAGCCTTCCATAATACCCTCTTCGCAGTTATTGGGTGCCGTATTTTTCTGCGTAGCGTTGCCGCAGCACACCTTTTTGTACCTTGCCAGTAGCTGTGGTTACCGGCAAGGTGTCCACCAGTTCCACGTAGCGCGGTTTTTTATAGCCGGCCAGGCGTTGGCGCACGTAGTCTACGACTGCCTCCCGGGTGAGCGTTGTGCCGGGAGCCGGGACTACCACGGCGAGCACCGATTCGCCCCATTCCCGATCCGGCACTCCAACCACGGCAGCATCGCGAATCTGGGGATTTTCCTTTAGCAGGCGCTCGATCTCCAGTGGGTAGATGTTCTCGCCGCCGCTGATGATCATGTCCTTGGCACGTCCGGCCAGGTACAGGTAACCCTCTTCGTCAAGGCGGCCCATATCGCCACTGTAAAGCCATCCTTCCCGCAGTGCCTCGGCGGTGCGCTCCGGCATTTGCCAATAGTCGTTCATGACGCCCGGGGTGCGGGCGGCGACCTGGCCTACTTCTCCAAGAGGTACGGGGCGACCCTCCTGGTCCATCAGGGCCAGTTCTACAATGGGCATGGGGCGGCCAACCGAACCCAGTTTACTGCGATCCTCATGCGTCAGGCGGCAAACGGTGAGCAGGCAGCCGGCCTCGGTCAGGCCGTAGGTGACATAGACCTCAGCGTTGAAACGCTGCATGATCTCGTCCAGCAAGTCGGGCGGGAAGGTATCGGAGGAGCCCAGGCAACGACGCACGGAAGAGACGTCGTAATCCCGTTCTCGCAGCCGGGCCAGGAGGCGCCGCCAGACCGTGGGGACGCAGAAAATATTGGTGGCCCGGTGGCGCTGGGTCAGCCTCAGGATCTCGTCTGCATCGCCGCCATCCAGGATGACCAGGGTTGCGCCCAGCAGGAAGTGGGGCAGCAGCAGGCAGTCGGGTCCGCCGGTGTGGAAAAGCGGGTAGATTACCAGGCCCACGTCATCGGCCCGTCCTCCTGTGGTTTGAGCCAGGGAGAGAGCGTGTATGTAGTGACTTCGGTGCGAGAAGGTAGCGCCTTTGGGAAAGCCCGTGGTACCGCTGGTATAGAGGATGATATGGGGGTCGTTCTCGTCTACCTGGACCTCGGGATTGGCCGTCGCAGCGGCTGCCATTACCTCTTCCAGGGATGGAGAGCCGGGCACCTGTTGCTGGCCGTAATAGAGCGTCCAGCGCAGCCCGGGCAATTGTCGTTGGGCCGGGGCGATGGCTTCTGCAAACTGGCCGTCGGCGATTAGCGCCGAAGAGCCGGACTGTTCGAGCGTATAGCAGATCTCCTGGCTTTTGTACCAGAAGTTGATCGGCACCGCCACCGCGCCGATTCGCGCCAGCGCGAAGTAGATCAGGACATAGGTATCCGAGTTGCGTCCCAGAATGCCAACGCGGTCGCCGCGTGCGATTCCCAGATCCATCAAGGCGTTGCCGAGGCGGTTGACCTGCTGATTTAGCTGTGCATAGTTCAGGGTGTTGTCGCCGCAGATCAAAGCCACTTTGTCGCTGCATCCTGGGTCGGCGGCATTCTTGTGCAGGATACTATCGAGAAGCATGTGCTGCATGATTCCGGCTTATTCCTCCGCTTGTTTCACCGGGCAATTCAGGTTGAGCAGCAAGACCTGAACGGCGGTATAGGCCCAAGGGTGACTTCCAAAATAGATACCAAATCGTTTTTTTGTTTGGCTCAGTGGTTGCGCGATTGCGCTTCTTCCCGCAGGACGCGCTTAAGTACCTTGCCTGAGGGATTTCTGGGGATTTCTTCAACAAAGCCCACGGATTTGGGACGCTTGAAGTTGGAGAGGTGCTTGCGGCAGAAATCCAGCAGTTCCCTTTCCGTGGCCGTGGCCCCTGGTCGCAAGGCGACGATTGCCCGGACGGCTTCGCCCCAGTCGGGATCGGGAACCCCGATAACGGCGCATTCGAAGACAGCCGGGTGGGTGTAGAGCACTTCTTCCACCTCTTTGGGATAGACGTTGAAGCCGCCGCTGATAATCATGTCTTTTTTGCGATCGGTGAGGAAAATATAACCTTCCTCGTCCTGGTAGGCCAGATCGCCAGAACGGAACCAGCCGTCCCGCATGGCTTCGGCGCTCAGCTCGGGCATGTCCCAGTAGCCCCGCATGAGGGTGGGACCGCGAATGACCACCTCGCCCACTTCCCCCGTTTGAACGGGATTCCCAGCCGCGTCGACGAGGCGCACCTCGACTCCCTCCACCGCACGGCCACACGAACCCAGGCGGATGGCTTCGGCGCCTTCCAGCAGATGTTCTTCCCGGCGCAGACAGGTGGCCATGGCACAGGTTTCCGTCAGCCCGTACATCTGCGCAAAGATGGGGCCAAAGTGAGACAGAGCCTGTTTGAGCCGGTCTACCGGCATGGGCGCGGAACCGTAGCCGAATACCTCCAGGCTACTGGTGTCGGCAGCGCTCAGTGATGCCGATTCGAGCAGCCGGACCAGCAGGGTTGGGACTACCTGGACGTGGGTGATGCGCTCTGCGGCGATGGCGTCGACGAAAACTTGAGGGGTAAAGCGTCGCAGGATTATTACGGTGCCGCCCTGGGCAATGCAGGGCAGGCCAATGCCGTTGAGGGAGGCGCCGACGAAATAGGGCAGGGCGATAAACCCTCGGCTGGGTTCGCCGATCTGGTAGTCTCTTGCCATGTGTTCGGCGTGAGAGGTGATATTTCGGTGGGTCAGCATGACCCCTTTGGGTAATCCCGTAGTACCGCTGGTGTACATGAGGGCGAATAAATCATCTGCGCGCACCGAAACGTCGGGCGGCGTTGCTGGCGCACACTGTATCAGTTCCTCGTAAGCAAGGGAGGTTGCAGATAATTCTTCCAGGCCGATAATATGTTCCAGTGCTGGCAATTCGGGCAGTACTGGAGCCAGAATATGAAAGAGATCGGGTTCGGTGACCACGGCCCGCACCCCGGCATGGCGAATTATAGTGGCCAGCTCTTGGCCGCTGAGCATGAAGTTCAGGGGCACGAAGACCAGCCCGCTGCGGGCACCGGCCAGCAGCGCTTCGTAGGCCTGGCTGGAGTTGAACAGGTAGAGACCAAGTCGATCGCCTGGGCGCAGTCCAAGATCCATCAGACCATTGGCCAGCCGGTCGACGCGATCCAGGAGTTGGGCGTAACTCCGGCGGGTTTCCCGGTATACCAGCGCCTCTTTATCGGGCAGGCGAGCGGCTGTTTGGAATAGCAAGTCGCCGACAGTCATGTTTCGATTCCGCTGTGGATTGAAGGGAGCTTAGCCTTCCAGCTCCCGCCGTACGATTTGCACCCCTTTGACCATATTTTTGATCTTTTGAAAGGCCAGCCAGCGAGGCACCTGGAAGAAGCCGCAGTCCGGAGTTATCCAGAGCTTTTCCGCGGGGACGTATTCGAGCGTCTGGCGCACGCGCTCGGCAATATCTTCGGGTGTTTCAATGTAGAAAGATTTGACATCCACCAGGCCGGCTGAGACCTCTTTTTCCTGGGCGATTTCGCTGCACAGCTCTAACTCTACCATTTCGCGGTTGGCGAATTCCAGCGAAATCTGCTGTGCATTTGCGCGCATGATATCTTCCATCATCCAGTCGTAGCGCCGCTTGCCGCGGGGGCGGCTACCCAGGTTGCCAAAACATATGTGGAGACCGACTTTGGATTCCACTCCCTCTACAGTGCGGTTGAAAAGATCGATCCAGTTGTTGTCTCGACCCGGAATGATTGAGAAAGAAGGTTCGTCAAGATAGATGAAGTCGGCTCCCGCGGCCACCAAGTCTTTTAATTCCCGGTTGACCACATCGGCAAATTCATAGGCCAGCTCGATGCGGTCTTTGTAGATCTTATCATCGCGCAACTGGATGTGGATAGTCAGGGTGAGGGGGCCTGGACAGGTGGCTTTGAGGGGGCGGTCGGTGTGCTTTTTGGCATACTCGAACTCTTCTACAAGACCCAGGCCGGCAGGTACCTGAATGCGTTCCGTTGGCCACCAGCGGGGTACGCTGTCATAGCCGTAGAGTCCGGTCTGGCGGAGGACCGGTCTGGTTTCCAGACCCGAAAAATTCTTGTAGAAACTCTGAACAAAATACCAGCGCCGCATTTCGCCATCCGTTATTACATCTACGCCAGCGCGCTGCTGGTCGAGCATGGCCAGATTGACGGCGTCGTCAAAGGTTTCCCTGATATCGGAGGGGCCGTATTTTTCCTGATCGATTTGGTCCACTGCAGTCCAGAACCAGCCGGGCATGGCGTAGCTGCCGATGACACTGGTCGGTAACAAGGGCAGGTTTTCGCTCATTTCGTTCTCCTCTGAGTTAAGGTATTGCAAAGTGTCGGCGCTTGCTCGTATGGGGGGCTGAGCGCTGGTGTTTTATGAGCCCGGATCTCTGCTTCCCCGGGCAAATTACCCGGAGTACTGGGTTGCGGCCGCCCTCCAGATAAACGCCGCTTTTAACGTTTCTCCGGGTCCTTAGCCACTTGGGTATCTGCTTTTGGGTAGCTGCAAAAATCAGTTGTCGCGCAAGGCCAGATTATACTGTTTTCCGCGCAACTAATCAAGTCTCTCATCTCGTTTAAAAGCCTCGATTAGTTGCTCTAGACGCTGGATGTTCTGATTCTTAGTAGCAAATGCCGGTTTAAGTTTTTCTGCCGGCTTTTTTCAGGGGCCCCAAAACGGGCGGAATGTGGGCGGGCACGCCGGGCGCACATGCGCTCCACTGGGCCGGCAAATGGGCCCGGTTCCGTTTCGAAGCCGGGGATTACTGGGGCATGGCCAAAGCAGCTAAAGTCGTGGCGCTCCGCCCGGTGCGGGGTTGGGATGGCGGGCGTCATTGGCACCGCCGGCCCCAGGTAAAGACGGGACAATCCAGCCGGTGACTCCTAGTCGGGATTAAAGTGGAGGGGCTGTCGGCTAAACTGCACATTTAGCTTGAAGGGGCCGGAACGAGGCGTTAATTTAAGCCCCAAAAGGAAAAGCACATAGATTTCTCAAAGGACGGAAAATGAGCCCACATATCTTTGCAGGCCTGGATGGAAAAGAACGCGCAGCCAAACCGCGGCAGCAGGGGCTGACCATGGTGATAGATTGGGGCATGGGGCCCAATGCCCTGGAGGATTTATTGGTGACGGGCGCAGCTCATTTTGAGTTTGGCAAGGTTGCCGTGGGGATTTCCCGCCTGCTCGAAAATGATTTATTACAGGGAAAAATAAAGGCTTATCGGGCGCATCAGGTGGAGCCTTTCCCCGGCGGCATGTACCTGGAGTACGCCGAAGTAGAAGGGCGTAGCGAGTTGTACTTTCCGGCCGTGCTGGAAGCGGGATATCACTGGGTTGAGGTCTCGGACAACTTGGTAGATGCAGGGGTAGAGTGGAAGGTGCGGATGATCCGCCGGGCGGTCGAGGAGTTCGATTTGAAGGTCCTGGGCGAGGTGGGGAAAAAGGAGGGTCTGGACAAGGGGATTCCCCTGGTCGAGGATACGCTGGCCTGTCTGGAGGCGGGTTCCAGCATCGTTTTACTGGAGGCAGCAGAATTAATTGGAGACGATGCGGATACGGCCAGGGAGGTAGAAGATGTGGTGCGGGCGGTCGGAGTGGAGAAAATTATGTTCGAGCTGCCGGGTCCCTGGATCACCGGAGTTTCAGCACACGATATCCACCGCATGCGGCGGCAGCTGGTGGCGCGTTATGGAAGCCAGGTCAATATAGGCAATGTCTTTCCCGAGGATCTCATTTCACTGGAAGCTTATCGCCGTGGCTTGGGGGTCAACGCCGGTCGCGAGGAATGAGCAATTTTTTTTAGCTTTGCAGGAGAAAGCGAATGGCACTAGGCGAAGAACTGGCTTTTGTCGATGCCACAGCCCAGGCCGAAATGGTGTGCCGTGGGGAAGTCCGGGCCAGCGAGTTGGTAGAGGCCGCCATTGAGCGGATTGAAAAGGTGAATCCAGCGCTCAACGCAGTGATTACCCCTCTATTCGAGGAGGCGCGAAACGAAGCGGCGACAAACTCGGCGGGCATATTCCCCGGCGTGCCCTTTTTGCTCAAGGATCTGGTCGCTTCGTGTAGCGGCGCGCGCATGAGTTCCGGGGCCGCGGTTCTGCGGGATAATATCGCCACTCACGACAGCGAACTGGTGGTGCGGCTAAAAGAGGCGGGTCTTATCTTCGTGGGCTTGACCAACACGCCCGAATTGGGGTGCCATGCTACCACCGAGCCCCGTCTTTACGGGCCCACCCGCAATCCCTGGAACCCCGAGCGCATGACCGGCGGATCCAGTGGTGGTGCGGCGGCCGCCGTGGCCGCGGGAATGGTGCCCATGGCGCACGGCAACGACGCCGGTGGTTCAATCCGCATGCCCGCTTCGTGTTGTGGGGTCTTTGGGCTCAAACCTACCCGAGGGCGGAATCCGCTGGGACCGGATCTGGGGGATGTAATGGGCGGGTTGCTGTGCGAACATGCCCTGACCCGTTCGGTGCGGGACAGCGCGGCTTTGCTGGACGCCACTGCGGGGCCGGATGCGGGCGCTCCGTATTGGGCAGTGCCTCCACAGCGTCCCTTTTCCCAGGAAGTGGGAGTGGATCCCGGACGGTTGCGGATCGCCTTCAGTGACCGGACTTTGAGAGGTCTTGAGGTACACCCCGATTGTGCCGCCGCTGTGCGCCGGGCGGCGCAATTATGCGAGTTGCTTGGCCATGAAGTTGAGGAGGCAGCTCCCAACCTGGATGGGGAGCTGGTGGAGGATACTTTTGATACGGTGTTCGCCGCCGGCATGGCGGCGTCTATAGACGGCATTGCCCACCGCCAGAAACGCCAATTTCACGAAGGCGATTTTGAACCGCTGACCTGGTACATGTACGAAAGAGGCTGCCGCGTCAGCGCTGGGGCTTACCTGCAGGCCCTGGGAACGCTACAGAAGCTGAGCCGGACTATGGCCCACTTCTTCTGCCGCTGGGATATCTGGCTCACGCCGACTCTTGCCGAACCGCCGGTGCCGTTGGGCAGCTTCGATTTTTCGCGGTTTAATTCCGCCCGAGAAGGACTCGAAAGGGTGCTGGCCTTCATGCCTTTTACCCAGATTTTTAATGCCACTGGACAGCCCGCTATGTCCGTTCCCCTGTTTTGGGGGGCAGAAAATTTGCCCGTGGGAACCCATTTTGCCGCCCCCTATGGCGATGAAGCTACCCTTTTCCGCTTGGCCAGTCAGCTCGAAGAGGCCCAACCGTGGGCGGGGCGCCGTCCTTTCCTATCCTGTGATGAGGAGTAAATGATGCAAACCAGAGGGATGTACGAAGGCGAAATCGAAGAAATGATCGAGCTGCTGTGCCTGATAAATCGCCCCGATGGACACGAGCGCTACAGGCGCTATATTGAGGGTGATTCGAGTTATACCTGGGAGCAGACGCGGGTAGTGGTGGTGGAGGGACGGATCAGGTCGACTTTGAGAATATGGGACCGCTTGATGCGGATTGGCCCCTCGGTGGTCCGCATGGGGGGGATCGGGGGAGTGAGTACCCACCCGGAACAGCGCAAAAAGGGGTACGCCTCAGCGCTCATGCGCGACGCGGTCGCGCATATGGCGACAAGTGGTTATGACATCGGGGTGCTCTTTTCCGAAATTCCCTTTGTCTTTTACCGGCGCTTGGGATGGGAGTGCGTGCCGCAGGCAGGGTTCCGAATCCGCCGCCGACAGGATGGGCAAGTGCGGCCCAACAGTTGGCGGGTAGATGCTTTTGATGAAGAGCGGGATCTGGAGCAGGTAGTCGGACTGCACGAATCCTACAATATCGGCCAGAGCGGAGTTATTCTGCGGCCCCGGTTTTACTGGGATACGGAGCCCGCGCGGATCCGTGATCTCCTGCCCACTATAGTGGCCCGCCGCGGCGATGCCCTGGGCGGTTATCTGAACTTTGTGGCCGCCGGAAAGCAGGTCGAAGTCTTGGAAATCGCCTATGACCGCACCGATCCGAATACCTTGAAGGCTCTGGTAGATCAGCTCTTGGATTTCTGCCAGGAGGAGGGCATCGAAGAGATCTGCGGTGAAATTCCCCATCGCCACCCGCTGGTAGATGCACTGGTGCAGGCTTGTGCGGGGGATCTGGCGCTAAGGGGTAAAACCTCCATGATGTTCTATGCGGTTAATTTGCTTGCGCTGATGCAAAAACTGCTGCCCGATTTGCAGGCGCGTCTAGATGCTTCGGGCCGGGATTTCCAGCCGCTAGCACTTGGTTTTACACTCAATGGACAGACCTGCGCACTGCACTTGAATGCCGCGGGACAACTCCAGGTAGACGGGGCAGAGGTGGCGGAGGGGATGTTGAATCTCCCGGGTGAGTTCTTCTGGCGTTTAATCCTGGGCGAGTCCACTTTGCAGCAGTTGCAGCCGGCTTTGCAGGCGCGGGGAATTGCTCCAGCCCCACAGCTGGCCGTTCTACTCGCCGTCCTATTTCCCGCCCAGGAGATGCTGTTTTGGGGCAGCGACCACTTTTGATGGAATTGGCGGCGCGCTTTTTGTGCGCCCTGGGGCTTTGGGGCTTTTGAGTCTCGCTTGGTCCGCAGGTAAACTTCTACAATAGGAGTAGAATTATGGATGCCTATGAAGCGCTGGATCTGAGCGCTGTTTGCAACGCCGGTGACGAACTGCTGAACGGGCAGGTACCCAGGGGCGAGCAGTTGTTCTGCGGTCTGCCTTTTCTAGTGGGCAGCACCGCGCTCGAGGGCAAAAATCGCTTTGTCGCAGGGGGCGGGGAATTGGGGACGCAGGGCATCTCAATACCAGTGGGCAAACAGGTCTGCTGGGCGGTGGTCGCACACCGTTTGCTCGAGTCCCGGATTCGGGAGGGAGGAGCAATTGGCGAGACGGTGGCCGAGTACTGTTTTCACCTGGAGGGAGGAGAACAAGTTCGGGTGCCGATACGGGAGCGTTTTGAAATTTCTACTGTGCCCGCCGAGGGTGGCGCCCCTTTTCTGGCCGTGCCCGACCAGCTCGATGATTTGATGCCGCGCCACGAAGGAGCCTGGGAGGATACCGGGCGGCGCCAGACGGAGTCAATTCGGGCCATGGCGGCCCATTTTTTTCTCTGGTTCTGGAAGAATCCGCAGCCGGAGAAGAGACTGGAAAAACTGGAGGTCCTGCCCGCCGGTCCGCGCTTTCTGATCGGCGGAATCACCCTGAGCCACGTGCCCGAGGATCCAGTGTGCCGCGAAGGGACGCGTGAGCTGGTGGTCACTCTGCCGCGGCCGGAGGATGCGCAAAAGTCTTTTGATCTGGAGGTGGAAGTGGACCGGGGCATAAATACCTATCCCTATCCCCTGCCCCAATCCAGCAGCGCAGAATTTCTGCAGGATGATTACAAGGGCTGGGGCGAGCGAAGGAATACAGGCAGCAGTCCGGCCTATGTGGAAGTGGCGGCAAATCCTTCTGCAACCCTCAAGGTTAAGCAGGGGGGAGAAGTTCTGGGGGCGGTGAAATGGGGCGAGGCGGTGGAAAAGGGCAAGGTGGAGGCGAGTTCGCGATTGCAGCTCGAGGTTGTGAATCACGAGCGCAACTGGGTGCACACTCGCGTCATTGATGACGAGACCGGGCAGCCGGTGCCCTGCCGGGTCCACTTTCGCTCGGATAAGGGTATTCCCTATGCGCCGCACGGGCACCACGCCCACGTCAACTCCGATATGGGCACCTGGCATGTAGATGTGGGCGGGGATTTGCGCCTGGGACAAATCAGCTATGCCTATATCGATGGCACCTGCCAGGGTTGGCTGCCGCGTGGGGAGGTAGTGGTGGATGTGGCCCGGGGCTACGAATATGAACCCCTGCGCACCAGAGTTGAGATCAAACCAGGGCAGCGCCAGCTCGAGTTGCGCCTCAAGCGCTGGTGCCATATGAACAGGGAGGGTTGGTACAGTGGTGACTCGCATGTTCACTTCCTATCGACCCAGGGCAGTCACAGCGAAGCTCAAGGAGAAGATCTGAACGTGGTGAATCTGCTGCCGTCGCAGTGGGGTAGCTTGTTTACCAACACCGAGGAATTTACCGGCCGGGAGAGCGTTTCACCCGACGGCAAGAGCATTGTCTATGTCGGTTCGGAAAATCGGCAGCACTTTCTGGGGCATCTGATTCTAATGGGCTTGAAAGACGTGGTGATGCCCTGGTGCTCCGATGGACCGAGCGAGGCGGAACTGGGTGGCACTCTGGAAGTAACCATGTCGGACTGGGCCGATCGGTGCCACGCCCAGGGAGGGACAGTGGTAATCCCGCATCTGCCCAATCCCAACGGCGAACCGGCGGCTTTGATCGCCACCGGTCGCGCCGATGCGGTGGAGATGCTCAGGCACGGCCCCTACGAACACCAGGAATACTACCGCTATCTGAACTGCGGTTACAAACTGCCATTGGTTGGGGGTACCGATAAAATGAGCAGTGATGTCCCGGTGGGAATCTATCGGACCTACGTCCACATTCCCCCGGACCAGCCTTTCACCTACGAGAACTGGTGCAGAAATATGGCTGCCGGGCGCACCTTTCACAGTGGCGGACCGATGCTCAAATTTGAAGTAGAAGGCCACCAGATTGGAGATACTTTAGAGCTGCCTGGAAACGGGGGTACTGTAGAGGTTCGGGGCAGCGCCGAGTCAGTGCTGCCCATTCACACCTTGGAAGTTGTGCAGGAGGGCCGGGTAGTGGCTTCGACGACTGAGGCCGGGGGCGCGCGCAAGCTTAGGCTAGAGGCAAAAATTGAGGTTAAGGGGCATTCGTGGCTGGCTTTGCGCTGCAGTGGACCGGGATATTTTCAGGCCCGTCCCCACCTCGATGGCTGGGGTCGCGGAATTATGGCTCACACCTCGCCGATCTACCTTGCGTGTGGCGGTGAGTGGTGGATGTTCGACCAGGATGCTGCCCAGTACATGCTAACGCTGGTAGACGGGTGCCTCAATTACGTGCGCCATACCAGTCGGCAGCATGCGCCCGGAGAAATCGTCCACCACCATGGTCTTGAAGACCACAAGGCCTATCTGGAGAAACCCTTCCTGGAGGCGCAGCAGGCCATCCACCGGCGGCTGCACAAGCTCGGAATTCCCCATTAGCCTGGCATCACCCTAGCCATGGAAAGTAGAACTCAAAATGCCTCTTGAGAAAATCGCAAACTGGCTGAATGACCAGTTTGGCGGCCGCAGCGGAAGTCATGGCCATCGCCGCAACTCTTCGCACAGGGGCCCTTTTTACTTTATTGGTTGGCTGCTGGTTATCGCCATCGGTTTCATAACTTTGTTGCACTACGCGCTGGGTGATTATCTCGTAGAACTCGAGCTCTTTCTCGAGTTGAAGATTTTCCGGTTGCTGTTGCTATTGCTCTGCCTTTTGCTGTCGATTTTTGCCCTGCTTAGGGGCCAGCGAGGCATGGCAGTGGGGAGTGGTATTATCTTTTTCATTCTGGTGCTGGAAGCCTGGGAGCTCAGATTATTGCCCAGTCTGCCCCGATCCGCCCATGCGCGCGCCGATCTGCAGGTTTTTACCCAGAATGTCGGCGATAAGAATCCACCGGAAAAGTGGGTGGAATGGCTGGCGCGGCATCCCATGGACATCGTTTTCTTACAGGAA
>MDTE01193868.1_pt1 | contig 13436 bp, 28 predicted proteins | sample 811231 | NCBI WGS metagenome assembly MDTE01 (sample SAMN05326651, study PRJNA326480) | marine metagenome | isolation source: seawater | place: Indian Ocean: Red Sea | collected 2010
AAAGAAAAGGACTTTAAGGAAGTACGTAAATGGTGTGTCAATAATTTGGACAATGATCCTGCTGTACTTTTGCGTCGTCTTTACGACAATCTTTCAACTGCCCTTGTACCTGGCACCATTCCTGCTGCTGTTCTTATTATTGCTAAGTACCAGTATCAAATTGCCTTTGTTGCCGATCAAGAAATAAATCTATTAGCATGTCTAACTGAAATTATGGTGGAGTGTGAATTCAAATGATTGAGAAATATATAATACTCTCAATATTATACCTTGAGTATATTACACAGAAACTATTATGTTTACCCTATCATCTTTATATTAAATTTGACCATTGGAATTTTAATAGAAACCTAGACCAGAGAAATAAGGAGTTAGCAGCAAAAACACCACTAATAATAAAAGATGATTGATACTATATTATATGGTGATTGTCGAGAGACACTACCAACAATTGATTTAAAATGTAGGATGTGTGTAACATCACCACCTTATTATGGACTGCGTAATTATAAATCAAATGATAAACAAATAGGATTAGAGCAATCACCTGAAGAGTATATTGATGAGTTAGTTAAGACATTTAGATTAGTAAGAGATATATTAACTGATGATGGTACTCTGTGGGTTAATATAGGTGATAGTTATTATAATTACAGAGGTGGAAAGGGTCAGGCATTACCTAATCAATCATTTGGTGGTGACCAAGACTTACCACATATTAACCCTAGACGTGGTAATAAACTAGTAGGATATAAAGAGAAGGATTTAATTGGTATCCCTTGGATGTTAGCATTTGCATTACGTGCAGATGGTTGGTATTTACGTCAAGATATTATATGGAGTAAACCAAACCCTATGCCTGAGAGTGTAAGGGATAGGTGCACAAAATCACATGAATATATGTTTTTGTTGAGTAAGAGTCAGAATTATTATTTTGATGTGGATAGTATAAGAATACCAACAGTTGATGGTAGACAGTTAAAACGTAAGAAATCAGTGTGGGAAGTCAAGGTCAAACCACATAGGTCAACAGGTCATCACGCAACATACCCTGAAGAGTTGATTATACCCTCTGTGCTGGCAGGTAGTGAGAAGGGTGATATAATACTTGACCCATTTATGGGAAGTGGTACCACTGCTGATGTAGCGAAGTCATATGATAGGCATTTTGTAGGGTGTGATTTAGTGGACAGTTGGTAAAGTGGTACATGGTGGGTTGTGTCCCCACATTATCCGATGTATATTAAGAGAGTCAAAAACGACACAGCATTATGACACTAACTCAAGACCTAGACATCCTCACCACTTGGACTGTTAAAGAAGTCAACAACTATCTTCAGGACTTCACCATTTATGGTAAGACTCTTCAGGATTATAAGGACACAATGTCCACTGCTGACTTCACCAAATTCTTTCAATACATCGTAAATGATGTAATTGAGGCAGGAATCAAACAGTTAGGTATTGATGGACGTAGGGAAGAGGTAAGTGGTTATGATTATGTTTTTGGAGATACACCAGTAGAATTCAAACTACTTGGTGGTGAAGAGAAGGCATCATTTGCAACTGGTAACAAGACCAGTCACTTCGGTGGTGCTAAGACTAACATTGTATGGGCAATCAAGTATACTTTCAAGGACAATCAAATCGATTCATTTGGTATGGTTGTAATTGACACAGACTTGACTGATTCAAACGTTTGGAAGTCATCTTCAGGTCGTAAGGATTCATTCTCAACATTGAAACTACTAATCGATGAGGAGAATTGCATTCTTACACAAGTTGGTATTGTAAAACCAGCATCTAAGTATCTTCATTTCCTACCATTACCAACCACAACCCTAGTTGCTTGACAAACCATTGAGGATACGGTTATAATGACTGTATCCTCTTTTTAATGTTCTTGTGCTGCCATTTAATGATAAACTATTATACTCAGTGCCTACCAAACTACCAGATAAACTGATAGAGTCAATGCTTGAGTATATTGAGTTGCAACATGTAATGCAATCAAGTTTACAAGATAAAGTGATAGATAATACTATTCGGTCATCAAAGAATGGTTTTATTAATTGGGATGAGTGGATACCTGGTATATTGCATAATATGTTTGTAGTTGCAAATGAGGCATATTTCGAGTATGATATATGCACATTTGATTCAAAGATACAGACAACAATATATGAGGAGGGTGACCATTACGATTGGCATACTGATGCTAATAGACCAACTGGTAGTTACTATAATGGTAAAGAAAGAAAGTTGTCTATTACATTATGTCTAAGTGACCCTGAAGAGTATACAGGTGGAGAGTTAGAGTTTAAATATCATAAATTAAATGAATCTCTTAAACTTGATAAAGGTGAAGCAATTATATTTCCTAGTTGGTTACCTCATCGAGTAGCACCTATCAAGTCAGGTAAAAGAATCTCACTAGTAGCATGGATGAATGGAAACCTATGGAAGTAAATAAGACATATCACATCAATTGTGTTGCTGGTATGGAGAAACTGGAAGATGAGAGTATTGACTTAGTTGTTACATCTCCACCTTATGACCAGTTAAGGACATATAATGATAGTAGCAAATGGAATATGGAAGTATTCTATGCTGTTGCTGCTCAACTCCAGAGGGTGTTAAAACCTGGTGGTGTTATTATGTGGAATGTAAATGATGCTACAGTTGATGGAAGTGAGACAGGGACTAGTTTTAGGCAAGCATTACATTTTAAAGATGTATGTGGTTTAAGACTACATGACACCATGATATATGAAAAGACTGGTATAGCATTTGCTAGTGGTAAGAATAGCGTAAGATATTCTCAAGCATTTGAATACTGTTTTATACTATCTAAGGGTAAACCTAAGACAGTTAATATTATTATGGATAAACCTAATAAGTGGGCAGGGTCAACATCATGGGGTAAAGCAAGAAGTAGAAAGAAAACAGGTGAATTAGATATTAGAGAGCATAAGACTAATCCAATTAAAGAGTTTGGTGCACGTAATAATATTTGGAGAATCAAGAATTGTGGAGGATTTGGACAATCAAATAAAGAGAGTTACAAACATCCTGCAACAATGCCTGAAGAGTTGGCACGTGGACATATTCAAACATGGACAAATGAAGGTGATTTAGTATTAGATCCTTTCATGGGTAGTGGCACAACTGCACAAGTATCATTAGAAGAAAACCGTAACTTTATTGGATTTGAAATTGATGATACATACTATCAAATGTGTAAGGATAGGGTCGCACCTATGCTTGACAATCTACTAACTAGATTAAATGCTTAGACAGAAAGTTTGGGTAAAACCTATCAGTGAGCAATCTAAACTCACATGGGTACAATATCTTAACAGTAAGAATATTGTAAGATTAGAGCACAAGAGGCAAGATAAAATATTTGTCTCATCAATAGATAATCCAGATTTTTGGTTTTGGATTAATGTCAACAATGACCCAAATTGGGAGTATAAAGAGTTAAATGAATGATGACATTAAATTATTGCTAAATAGCGTGGTTACCAAGTTAAATGGTAAACTAGAGTTTACTAGCACCCTAGACTCAATGGGTAATATGAGTGACAAAATTACAATTATTTACAACGTGAGGAATAAGAATGACGAACAACCCATACGTGAGAGTGACTGAGGATGAGCACCCAGCAAAGCAACATCATGATGATTTAGATAGGTGTGTTAAGATACTACAAGATACAGTAGATGAGTTTGTAACAGAAGAAGTGCTAACTCCAGGTGAGTTTGTTGCTTGTGTTAGAAATGCTCTGAGTGATTCTATTAGGTATCATCAAGATCGCCTACAATTGCTCAAGGATGCCGAAAGTTTACTAACAAATAACCCAAAAGATCCACAACTGTTAAATGAATGACATCTCAAGGTAAAGATGCTGCTAAAGCATTGCAAAAACTAATTGATATGAGTAATAAGTATTCATCAATGGAGATGGATGGTGATGAACTTAAAGAGTCAATCTCACAGAGGATTGAAGCAACAACTGAGTTGAAAGAACTATTACTCAAAGCACAAGAGAATCAAAGACATAGTTATCATCAATGGAGAGCAAGTGATTGAAGTTGTTAATGATTATTTTCCAGATTGGTTAGTTAATATTGTAAGTACTGACATGGAAAACATGCCAGTAACTTACTCTAACTCACCATATGCTGATTTTAATAGAGCACGATTCTTTGGTAATATGTTGATGCAAGATGATAAACACTTGCAACAACCTTGGTGGTTTTTAGAATATTTTAATAGATGTATTTACAATGATATTTGTATAAAATATAATGTAAATCGTTGTGCTAGAATATTACTTAATGCACAATTACCTGGTATGGATGGATGCAATCATAATGATTCAGATAATGATAATTATCTAAGTGTAATTTACATGGGTCATGGTAACTCAGGTGATACAGTTTTTGTTAATCAAGCAGATGAAGATATTGAGAGAGTAACATTTAAGGAAGGACGGTTAGTTATATTTAATTCTGCAATTTATCATAGAGGTGAAGCACCAACACAAGGTTATAGATGTACTTTAGGGGCAGTATATCCATTAAATAATGAATCTAAATCTTAAACAGTTGAAATACATTAGGGGAGTACTTTCTATTGCTAGGATGTATAAACCTTATGAAATTAGAGGTGATTGTAATACACCTAAGGGCACATTATGGAATGATGATTTACATAATCTATTTGTGCAGGTTGAAGCAGAAATTGCTAGACGGTTTCCAAAGTGTCCACCATGGTCCCCATATGGGTCATTTTCGGATATAATAAGAGAGTCAAAGCAATTAAACGAATCAATGACACTCAACCAACTCACTCAAGATGATTGGAATCTCATTCAGACAGTATTCTCTTCTGCTGCTGCTCTGGATATTGATACAAAACTTGACAATGATGGTGATTTCACTGTTGAGCAATTCTCCCAAGTGTGGGACAAAGTAAACGCACAAGGGGTTTAATTCATGTCAGTTTTACATCACGAGTCAATTCTTGAAACAATCTATGAGGAATTCATGGAAGAGTTAACACTAACTGAAACTCTCCCAATGTATTCAGAAAAAGAAATTGAATCCATTGTTTATCAACGTTTTGAAGATTTATGTCAATAGACAACAATCACAACATGAATTCTTTCATAGAAAGACATCACAATCAAAGGGGATTTACGACAAATGAGTATTACTCACCTAGTCGTATTATCCCCACTTTTTATGTCAATAAATATCACTATTATGATGATATGATTGATAGTTTAGCACAATACATTAATGGTTATTAACATGAGTTTATCACAACAAGTTGAAGAGAGTTTAATTGGAGCACAAGAAGATTTACGCATTGCGTTATCATTTAGTGCAAGGACTGAGAAACCCTATGTATCAAAACATATTGCAGATATGCTGCATAATATTGATAATTTAATACACGTAACTGACCTATTATCTGAACTTGAAGATGGCATTACAAATCACAAATAGTCAACGAGATAATGATGAGTTAAAGTATTATGAGGACGTGTATATTACTGACGATAATATACAAGTTAGTGATACACAATTACCTGCATTTACTATAGTTGATAACACATATTATACTGGTGAAACTATTCCTGGATATCGTGTAAATGCACGTATTGGATGTAAACTAGGTAATGTTTTAGGTATGCAACAACATTTAAATGCAGGTGATAAAGTATTAAATCCAATGATATTTCAGGGTAATGTATTATGGACTTATGAAAAGATTAATCAATTTGATACAGTTGCAGATTGTAAATCATACATTGAAAGTTATATAAATGAAGATGTAAGTAAAGCAATAAATGATAAACAAAAGGAATTAAATAGTGACAGTTGATAAACTGGACTTTTTTGTTACAATTGTGTTACAATTGCTATACATGTCAACCCTTGGTCTGTATAATGTAGGGGTAATCACGCAAGCACGTCTTTTATGACAGCAACACGCACCCGCAGACCACGCAAGACAGCAACAAAGAAAACTGCTGTTACTGCTAAGAAATCCACTGCTAAGGTAAACGTGACTGAAACTCCAAAGACTGTGACCCCTTCCGCCCCAGTGCGTCCCGACACTCTTCTTAAGTTTGAAGACTACAAAAAAGACTTCAAATTAAGACTTGAAATCCACAATTATGAGATTAATGAGTTAGTCAAGGATTGCAAATGGGTTTACGAGCAATCAAAACCACTCGTAAAGCAAGGTTATGACTACGTTGTTGCTTCTTACAACAGAGCATTTAACGCACAACCAGTCAAATAAGTGTCACACAACCCCACCACGGTGGGGTTTTTTCATGTACAATTATAATGTCCTTTACAGGTAACCTATTTGATTACACTAAGACCTCATCAATCACGTGCACTAAATGTAATGCAAGTTGAAGATAAAGGTCAAATAATTGTGCCTACTGGTGGTGGTAAAACATTCATCATGATTCAAGATTGCAAAGAAGATCTTGATAGTGATGTCACTGTAATTGTTGCACCACGTATACTATTAGCACAACAATTATGTGATGACTTTATTACTCAATTGAGTGATAAAATACATCCTCAATTAAATGTATTACATGCACATAGTGGAAGGACTAAACACACAAGTTCTACTAAACCTGATGAAATTAGTGCTTGGGTTAATGATACTCCCAACCACAAATTAATCTTCACAACTTATCATTCATTGGTTAAAGTTGTTGAATCAGGTATAGAAATAGATACAATCTATTTCGATGAAGCACACAATGGATGTGCAAGATCATTCTTCAAAAGTGTTAGTAAAGTGAGTGAATATGCTTCACGTTGTTATTACTTTACTGCTACACCTAAAATATCATATAAGCATGATAGAGGGATGAATAACAAAATAGTATGGGGTAATATCCTTGAAGATGTCCCTGCACCTGAATTAATTGATGGTGGAAGTATACTACCACCTACTATTTTACCATTTGAAATTGATACTAACTACAGCAAAGAAAATGCACATGTGCATCATAGTTTAACTGTGCAATCTGTGTTAGATAGTATTGATGAATCACACGATGCTAAAGTATTAGTTAGTGTCCCAAGTTCTAGAGTATTAAATAACATGCTAGGACGCACATTATTACTCAAAGAGTTAGAAACTCGTGGGTATGATGTATTACACATTACAAGTAAATTTGGTGCTTATGTCAACAAAGAAAAGGTCAATCGCACTAAATTCTTTAACACTCTCAAAACGTGGGGTGAAGAGAAATCCAGGAAATTTGTTATCTTCCATTACTCCATTTTATCAGAAGGTATCAATGTTAGTGGACTTACTCATACAGTATTCTTGCGAAATCTTAACATCGTCGAAATGGCACAAAGTATCGGGAGAGTTATTAGACTGGACAAAGAGGATGCCAAAGATATTAATCAAGGCATTATTCCTGCTGGCGTTGTTAGTTTGTATCGCAAATCCACTGGTACTTGTGTTATTCCTGTGCACAAGACTTATGGCACTAAAACTGTCAAAAGAATACAAAGAATAGTTAATGATGTATTCTACGAGGGACACCACACCACCGCATATTGTTAGTAGACAGTCCGCAAAGTGCACACTACTTGCGGACAACGTGCGGAGGTTTGCTATAATAGATGTATCGGAGGGAAAACCACCGATTTTCAACCATTCTTTCTTTTTCATCACATGCGTAAAATCGAAGCACAAATGAATTCAGCAATCAGAAGTAAGTCAAACTTCTCAAAAGCGAATACACAAGTGACTTGGAATGACCGCATCGCTAGTGTTTATCTACACGGCAACCTAATTGCTAAAGTTGGTGACACTTTCGTGCAGGTATTTGATGGAGGATGGCAGTCAGTGACTACCAAATCACGTCTAAATGCTCTACTTAGTGAGGTTACACCCGACGGTGGAGTATTTCAAAGAGACTGGACTTGGTATTACAATTCTTCTAAGGTTGGCACTGTGCCTTTCTTCTCAGGTATGGAAGCAGTTTAACAACTGCTTCTTTTTTCTTGGCATTTGTTAACACCACCTTGATGACTTTTGACCAAAAAGTTGTTAACAATGTAAGTCCAAGTTTGTCCACTAAATGTTGTTTATTTCTTCACAATTATGTCACAGAATGTATCTCTTTCATTCCTAATCAATGACCTTTCATTTGCACAAACTGGAAACGAATTGATTGCACTAATTGACAACTACCTCGCACAGGTTTAATTAACATTCTGAGGGGTGCAATTCCCCTCTCATTCTTTTTACTCTCATGCTCAATTCACTCTCAGATTTGTTAGAAACATGGTGTAAATCACAATCACTAGAGTTTATTAGTGCTGATGATTTACTACATGGTTACTATCAAGAATTAACCATAGATCAACGTGATTGGTTAAACAATTACATTGAAATATGGGATAAAACACAACAGTTTGAGGTAGGTTAATATGTTTCATAGTAAATCATTTGGACGCATATTTTGGGTAGATCCTGATACTCTAGATTTCAAATCATGCCCACAATTTGTTGATGGGACTGGTGATTTTGACCATGTAGATTGTGTATCAGACTGGGAAGATTTAGAGGGAGTTAATATGAGTAATTTACTAGATATTCATTCGTTTTGTTTACAAAACCTATGGAATCACTCCAATTCACTAACAATTAAGGATGGACTCTAAATGACAATTTATTCACAAAAAGCAAACCCTAATGCAACAAATAGCGAGTTAGATGCTAAGGTTATTATTACACCTGACCATGTAACTTTGAATCAAAATGTTAACAAGTATCCTCGCTTAAATGATGATGAATGGGATGAAATCATTAGACTAATTGATATTGAGCAGGTTGATATTGTAGATGATAAAGATAATGAATTCTATAACAATTTGAGACGTAAATTGTTGTCATATCGTGCAGAAGATGATATAATTAATAAACTATGTGATACACCTTATGATTCAATTCCCCAGAGGTATTAAATGCTCAAAGTATTAACAATCAAACAACAATCACCACCCAAAGTATCACAAACTGTAAGGGTGCAAAGTGTGTATAACCCACCACGTATACGCAAATTAAGTATACTCAATGACTAATACATAGTTTACACAAACTTACACATAGTACGCACGATTTTTTTCACATCATGTCAACAACTGACTCACAAAAACACCCACTAAGTGATAAATTAGAAGATGTAATCACTAATGAAACTTATGGTTTATTCCCTACACCAATAAGTAAATTTAGTGTGCCTAATCATGATGAGTTAAAGAAACAAATACTATTGTGGATGAAAGATTCACAAATACTCAAAAAACATGGAAGAGAAGGTATAACTCACAACGTAATTCAAGTTGGAGAAAATAATACTTTGTTACGTGATTTACCTGATGTTGCTAATACTTTGCAAACTGCAATTACACAGCATAATAATAACTCAATGGAGTATAAATGCGACTTGGCAGTGAATGAAAGTTACCTGGAAGTTGCTGCACAAGATGCAATTTATGCACCGCACGAAGTATCAAATTGTTTATATCATTCTATCTACTTAATTAACTACAACCCTGAAGGACATAGTTATTACAAATGGAGGAAAAATGTAGGTAGTAATCATTACCCAATAATGCAATTAGATAGTAAACAATTAACACCTTATAATATGACTGAAGCAACATTTACTATGGCAGAAGGAGATATTATTACTTTTCCCGCAAATCTTACATTTGGTTATGATACTAACCCAACCAATGAAAGAATTACACTTAGTGCTAACATTGTCCCACAATAAAATGTTAACAATTCAACCACACTTTTCCACAGGTTTTCCACACTTAGCGGAAATATTTGTTGAAAACAGTGTATATTTAAAATGGTTAATTAAATGTAATAGAGTGTTATTTAACTCTAGTTAATTGCCTCTACAAAGTGTTACCTTAGAGCGTAGCATAGCGAGATTTTTTTGTCAACAACCTGCATACACTTTGCGAAGTGTCTCTAATACCTTGACAGGACAATCATTTTCGGTTATAGTAACATTGTCAGCGAAATTCCAATGGGAAGGACTTACAAACGCAATGACCCCTATTCTTCACATAGGGCAAAAAGTTTACGAGAAAAACGTAAACAATCGAAGACCAAGTATCGCAGGGAAAATGTTAACGATTCCACAGACTATGTGGAAAAGTATAACAAACCCCGCACACAGTTTAACACACATACGGAGGACAATCACCTTGGATGAAACTAACTACAACCCAATTGAATCTGACTGGGTAGATGATATGTTATACGAGGATGATTACAATACTAATGAAGAAGAATTGCCCCCTAATGCTTAACCTATTCTTTGCTCTTTTTTGCCCCTAATTGCCATGACTAAAGTAACAACAATCAAAACACAATTTCCCCCTGTAGATGTTAAATTGTGGTCACAGGGTAGGAAACACTTTTGGGCGTATAATTACGACAAATGTGTTAAGAATGGTCCTTTTAATAGTGAGAAGTTAGCATTACTCGACGCAACCAAATTCACGGAGGGAAACTAATGACAATTCCAACCAAATTAGCAGCAATTCTTGATACATACGATGAAGGATTACTAGACCCTGATGAAACAATTGAAATGGCACAGTTTTTAATAGATACGGGGTTAAATAACACCCTGCTACAGTATCAACAATTGTGTGATTATTACGTTGCTGAGGGGTTATGCTATGACGTGGAGATTGCATGCACTGATTAATACATAGTGTATAACAGTTATTAACACATAGGACAGTTAATTCTGTCCTATTTGTGTATATTAAAAAATCGATAAATGCTAACCTACAAAAGTATACCATCGATAGAAAAATATTTCCCAGGAAAAAAATTCCCCCAGTAGGATGAAGTTATCAGAGAGAGCACAAAAGAAGATAGAATTAGAAACCCTCCATGCAGACTTGGTGGGTCGCCCGTGGCCTGGCAGAAGATATCCAGGTTGCTACGAGGTCATCCAATTATACGTTAAGAAAGAATTAGGAAGGGACTTAAAAAATTTCTCAGGGTTATATACGTCCTTCAAGGATGAGGCAGTAGCAGAGGAAGACGGTCTATGGATATCTAAACCTAGATGGGGAGAGCCATTAGACTTTGACATAATTAAGAAGAATGACCTCCTACTCTATAAGATTTACACAGACAGTCTGGGAGGAGGTTACTCCACGAAGATGGAAGAGCGAGCACCCAATCATGGTGCGATTTATCTAGGTGATGGATTTATTCTTCATCAGGTCTGGCAGGAGAAGAGCACTATAGTAGACCTTATGTCAAAAGGTGCATATCTTTATCAGCACAGTTGTGTAGGTATAGTGAGGGAAAATGCTACATAAATCAGATATACTAGTTAAGTATGATATGAAACGATTTACTCTCAGAATCGAAGAAGATGACTTCGGTGAGAATTATATACACATCCCTGATGATGTTATGCGAGAGTGTGGATGGGACATTGGCACAGAGTTAGAGTATGAAGAAGAGACAGACGGTAGTATTATCTTGCATAAGTTAGAAGAATGAGGTATAATCAGATAATGTTAACCATATTGGTTATTATTAACATCATTAATCTCATAAAAAATTAGCGTCTGAAAAAAACGGCGAATTCAAATTATGACCGAAACACCGAAGTTTAATAATCAAGAAGAATTTCTTGCTTGGGCATTTGGGCAAACTAGTGAAGCGATTAAAAATCTTACTCAACGAATCGAAAATCTAGAAACTGCTGTCCAAAAAATCCCTCCTCCAGGTCCTGACATGATTAAATACAAGATTCCAGGGGATGAGGGGTATTCTAATTTGAAAGAGCTCCTAGATAATCTGTATGAGCGGATAAATAAGATAGAGACGGAATCCGCATATAGTGAGTTTTTAAAGAAGCATGGCAGCGTACATCCAGGAGACAGGTCGGAGTTTTCCCAACCCGACTAAGGGCACTGATTTTACTAGCGAGTTTAAAAGACCTGCTTCAGGGGATTATGATTCCCATGGAGACTATCCTGGTGTGGGCACTGGTATGGCATATACTATCACCTTTGAGGGTGGTGGTCCTGGCACTATGCCTATGGGAAAGGACGTGGTGCATTATATTGGGGATGATGACCCAACTAATGTATCTGGAAAGACTGAGAGACAACCAATATACAGATGGTATAGAGGGTCTAAAGATGACCACATGTATACCAACCTTCCTAGACTAATTAAATCTCACCTAGGATGTGAGAATGAGTCATGGAAGAAAGCAGCAGGAGGATATAACCCAGAGCCTAGAAGCGGTGCACCTGTATTCTATGTGATGACAAAGCAGGTTGAGAATAGTGTGCCTCTAAAAGCATACTACTCCTATTGGCCTGACGATTCACAACTAGTTGTTGGTAATAATGTCCCTACTGGATTAAGTGGGGTAGGTTGTGGTAGAAACAAATACAAATATATTACTACTCTAGGGTATGTGTTTACTTCACAAGCAGATGCCGATGAATACTGTACAGGTGGTGAGACTGCTAAACCTCTATATGAATACCTTCATCCAGACCCTGACCACTTCTATACAATAACTCCTGAGACTGAAGTTAATCTAGAAGGTATAGCAGAAGGTGGTCCTGCTGATCCAGCTCAATCATATAATAAAGAATATGCCTACCTAGGCATCTTATGCTATGCCTTTGCAGAACCTCCCAGGGACGCTCCTACAGACCTTATACGAGACATTGGTAAGATAGGTCCTACTGGCATGCCTCCATGTATTGATAAAAGTGGGTGGTATGATTATACTTTTGGTAGACAAGCAACTTGGAATGGCATTGTAAATGGTATGGGTGCATGGACTGAGTTCATGTATCTTCAAATGCGTGATGCTCAAGGTAATAATGTTGAAGGTCCACCTGCAATTAATGGTTGGGGTAATCCAGACAATGTAGAAGCATTATCTAATGATGCCTTCTTCGAGTGGAGTTATGGTCTAAGTGGTGCTGTAAAGGGTGCTATACCACGATATCTGGGTTTCGAGGACATGTATGACTCCCAGTTTGTATTCTATTTGTATGATACGTCATATCCATGGAATGGTCCTATCTTCTCTACTCAGTATATTCTTAGTAATGCACAATGCTGTCCTAATACTACTGACCCTGAAGGATGCCCTCAGTGTGCTCCTGTGTGGACGTATCACTCACACTTCTATGAGATACAAGAGGATGTGTGGAATACTACTCATACTGACATATCAATACACGATGAGAGTAGTGTTGGTGTAAAAGAATCTTTCTGGACTATAGGCACTGGTAGCACTACTATCTTCTTCCGTTATCTTACACGGACTGGTGATTTTAATAGAGGA
>MDTE01177647.1_pt1 | contig 13435 bp, 8 predicted proteins | sample 811231 | NCBI WGS metagenome assembly MDTE01 (sample SAMN05326651, study PRJNA326480) | marine metagenome | isolation source: seawater | place: Indian Ocean: Red Sea | collected 2010
CGGATTTCGATATCTTCGTCGCGGCCCGGGGCAGGATGAAGTGCCTCGTCAAAGAATTCACCGGTATCCAACTCGATGGCGACTGCACGCTCACCTTCAACGCGCACAAAAGCGAGAGCCTGCTCAGCGGAATCGAACTCGTATCAACGGGTTTGCCGCTCGACCCGCTACCCAAGAATGGGCCGAGTAAGCCGAAGTAGCACGTTGATTATGGTAACCAGCCGAATGACCATTCGGTTTTGCTTCGCACCGGAATGATTCCCGCGCGCTGAAGGTAAGGCTGGATTACCCTGAAATCGACGTTGCGTTTGGTCCGGCTCTGGCTAGTGCAAAAGTCGCCCCGGAAAATATGCACGGCGATATGTGTCCTGGCTGTGCCGAGCGGCACGAAGGCATCGTTCATTGAGTGCCGGATCGCCCTCGACGGGGAACTCTCTGAATCTGGCGGTTTGAACACACAACTTCTGTTATCGATAACAACATCCGCCGGGCGTCGAGATCCCGCCCCCGCCTGCGGCATGGAATCGGGTTATGATCCGGCCCATCACGGTAGCCTGGATCTATGTGATTGGCTGCCAGGCATTGTAAACTGACACACACCCAGTCAGGAGATCTCAATGTATTACAGATGCTTGACCCTATTAGTTTCGATGATTGTCCTCGCGCCTGTTCTGGCCAAAGCCGCGGAGCCGGCGACCGTGATGGGCCCGGCCGTAGGCGCCGACAAGAAGCTGATCAAATGGGGCGCGGACACGCCGGTGTCGAGTTGGCTACGCGACAACGCCGCCGCGATGGAGGCGATGTGGCCGTTCGACGGCGTCGTCATTCGCGGCGATATCGCAATCGGCGGCCGCCGCGCTCCGCAGCACGGCCAACTGTTCGCCAAATACAAGTTCACCTACGACCAGCTCAAACACATCGTTGATGACGTTAAGGCCGCGAAGCTCCAGCGTTTTACCGACAATTTCATGACCATGTCGCAGAGCGTCGACGACATGGTCTTCAAGGATGAGTCGGGCAAGGAAATGGATCGCATGGTCCTGGAGCCCCCGGATTGGTTCGATGACGACGAGTTTGCCATCACTGTCGCCAACTGGGTACTCGCCGCGCGCATCTGCCGCGAAGCGGGGCTTAAAGGCTTCATGCTCGACTTTGAACTATGGGCCACCACCAACGGCAAGTATCCGCGCGCGTGGGACTACACGTTCAACAAGAAGCACAATAGCGGTGTCGTCCCGTCATTTGATGCGTGTTACAAGAAGTGGCGGCAGCGCGGCCGTGAACTGATGGCCGCGGTCTGCGCCGAATATCCCGACATCACCATGATCAACTACCACGGCTCGCACGACGGGCCCTGGCAGCGCGTCGGCACCGCCGCGCCGGTAACCGACGGCGTCCATCCCCTTTCCACCAGTGACTATGGCTTGTTCGCACCATTTCTCGACGGCATGCTCGAAGGCATCCCCGACGGGTCCAAGGCCCTTATCTTCGACGGCGGCCCGATGTATCACGCGACCTATCGCTCGCGATTCAAGTCGTATCGCGAGCACACATACGCACGTAGCCGGAAGCTATGCGAGGTGCCCGGCGAATTTGACGATCACATGCGCCTCGCGTTCGCAACGTGGATCGACGGGCGCGGCTGGCGCACGAACCCGGACTGGAGTTGGCCGTGGCAAACCCAACCGCCCTATCACGACAACCAGTTCACGCCGGCGGAAAACGAACATTCGCTTTACTGCGCGCTGCTCGAGGCAGACAAGTACGTCTGGCTGTGGACGGAGAGAGCCGTCTTTTTCCCCAAGTGCGGCTTTGCCATGGCGGCTGACTCACCAATCACCGTCAACGAAGATTACCGCCAGGCGCTGCTGAACTGCCGCAAACCCCACGCGCTGAACTTCAAGCGCGACGATCGCGGCGCGAGCGCCGACCCGCCGTCCACGTTGCCGCGCTACGATGAGCAGCAAGCGCTCACCCCGCTCAAGGACAAGTATGAATACATCGCCTCCTTGCCGGTCACCTGGCGCTTCTGGGCCGATGACGAAAACATCTCCACCTTCGGCGGCGGCTCGATCGGCAAACCCGGTTGGCAACTGGACGGCCAAAGCTACAGCAACTGGCGAACCATCCGCACCGACGACTACTTCGAAAACCAGGGCGTCCAGTTCAACGGCCATGCCTGGTACCACACCGAGTTCGACATTCCCGCGAGCCTGGCGGGAAAGAAAATCTCTTTGCACTTCCCCGGTATCACGCTCCACCCGGTTGTCGGCAGCCAGATCCATGTCAACGGCAAGCTCCATTGGGGCTTGCTTGCCCAGAAGGAACACGACGTGCTGGTCGTGGACATTACCGAAGCAGCCACTCCCGGAAGTAAGAACGTGGTGGTTATCAAAATCTTCAACTACGGCGGCCCAGGGGGGATCTACCGTTCGGTCAAGTTGGCAGTGCGTCGATGACGAATGGCGCCAACCTCGGCAAGCACACTTCTGACGTTCACGAACCCAGCGCCAGTGTCCGCGAACCCACTTTGACTTATCGAATGGGCACGTTCCGTAGGCCAGGTCTTTGCGGTCCGGTGGCTTGGTTGGACGTGGTGGTCGTGGTGGACGCGGAGCGAGTGCACGTCAAAGGGCTGGCCAAGTTGCAGACGCTCAACCTCCGCCACACCAAAGTCACCGACGCGGGCGTCGCCGAACTGGAAAAGGCCTTGCCCAACTGCTTCATCAGAACTTGCCAGCCCCCGCTGCCTCCACTCAGCCGGGTTACACAACCCGTCTCGATGAACACGAGGCCCGTCAGTGAATGCTGGCGGGCTTTGGTCGTCTGGTGCACGGATGTCGGGATTTGCGGCGGCCGGCATGGCGGGCGGCCAGGCCGCGTGGCGCGGTAGTGGCTCACTGAGGCCCCAAGAATCTCGAACCGGGCCAAGAGTCTCGAATTCGCGTGATCAGGTACCGTGGGTTTGAGTGTTACACAAATTGCGGCCCACAATGGCGACTTGCTGCAAACGCGGCTTCTTGAGTTGTGATGCCGAATACTTGCGCAGTAGGACGGCGATCTTGATTGTGCTTAACGTGCACCCCGGTTGCTGCCATTCGCTTGTCGGACTATCCAGTTCCTAATCACCACAGTATCATTTCTTGGTTACAAGTGCACTCACGGAAACTGGTTCATTGAGTCCTGCCAATTACCATTCACGTCGTCGATTCCTTGGAACTAGTTCGATTGTCAGCCTGGCGCTGGGACTAGGCGACTTGCTCAGACTCAGAAATGCCCGTGCTGATGCATCGCAGCCCGATACGTCCGTAATCCTAGTCTGGCTAACGGGAGGTCTCTCTCAGCTCGATACGTACGACATGAAACCGGATGCACCTTCGGAGTATCGCGGTGATTTTCGTCCCATCCGAACGGTCGTCCCGGGAATTGACGTGTGCGAGGAATTGCCTCTGCATGCGCGTGTTGCAGACCGTTTCAGTCTGATCCGGTCGGTTTCGCACGGCTTCGGCACGCACAGCGGGGCTCACAAGCAGATGATGACGGGCCACATCCCGAAGTCCAAAGCGGGGTTCGTGAACGAGGTCCCGTCAGTCGGATCTGTGGTGGCACGCATGCGTAAGTCGAAACGCTTGAAGGTTCCGGTTTACACCTCGGGACAGCGTGAAGGAACCGACGTCAATGCCTATTCGCAGGGCGCCGCGTGGTTGGGACATTCGTACACACCGTTTCTCCTGTTGGGTGACCCCAGTGATGATGACTGGTCGATTCCCAACCTGTCCGTTCTTCCAGAAGTCAAACCTCGCTCGGCGGAGCGACGGGCCTTGTTGAAGCAGTTCGATAACATTCGCCGAGACCTGGACCTGCACGGAGTCATCGAATCGACCGACCGGTTTAATCAGCGTGCCTTCGAAATCCTGACCAGCAATACGGCTCGAAATGCGTTTGATCTTTCCCAGGAAGATCCGAAAGTGCGTGATCGATACGGCCGCAATCGGTACGGCCAGCAGGCTCTGCTTGCGCGCCGCCTTATCGAAGCTGGCACCGGATTTGCCAACGTTGTGATGGAACATCCCGGCGGACAGGCGCCGCAGCACACCGTCTACAATTGGGACTGCCATGCCGTGAACTGCCACGTCTTCAACGATTCGCGCTGGAGATTTCCGAACTTTGACCGAGCGGTTTCAGCTCTGATCGAAGACATCTATCAGCGGAACCTCGATCGACGCGTGATGTTGATTGTGATGGGTGAATTTGGTCATACCCCACGCATCACCTATGAAGTCGGTTCTCAAACCCATGTGAAGCAGCCGGGCCGCGATCATTGGCCAGGTGCGATGTCGATTTTGGTCTCGGGAGGAGACGCGCCGATGGGGCAGATTGTGGGCTCGACCGACGGGCTTGGCGAACACCCTGCCGATCGACCCTTGTCTGCAGCTGACCTATGGGCCACGGCTTATCGTCATCTCGGTATCGATACCAAACACTCATTTCTGGATCGCGCCGGACGGCCGAGGCCAATTCTTCCTGACGGGAAACCGATTGCCGAGCTAATCTGACTTGACCTCGTCAGCGTTCTCAACGTGAAGGTGAATTGGGCCAAGAGAAAAGGGACTCAGTGCATTTGGGTTGGTACAGGAAACAGATTGGGGTGGCAGTGAGGCAGCCTCAAAAACGGGGACAGGACACTCGTGCCCGGACTTACTGCGTGGCGCGGTTGAATGCACTTAGTCCCTTTAAGATGTGCCCGCACCGGCGGCAGGTCGGGTTGCTGGCCACACGCTGTGCATGCCAGTCTCGATATTAGTGCCGTCTGGATACGCTAACCGAAGGAGCTGAATATGAAACGTCTGCCGGGACTGCTGCTGGTGGTAGGGATCGTCGAGTGTGGGAGCGAGGCTCCGCCAGCCGGTGAGGCTGCGTTACCCCCGCAAACATTCTTGCAATAAGTCCGACTCTATTTGCACAGAACAGATCTAACAGACGCCGTCGCCATACGTCAAATGCTGTCCGGGACTATGAACAACCATTGCTGAGACAGACTTGATCGGAAACTGGAATTCGAAACAAAGTAACGACACACTGTATTACTTCCCTGACTGACAACGAAAAGAGAAAATCAAATGAGCACACCTATTTCGAGTTTCACTTACTCAATCCTGCTCATTCAGCTTCTGTTGGCTAGCGTTGCATCAGCTCAGAATACCGTCAATTTTCCGCAGATCGGCCATCTGGACCGATTCGACTCATCGCTCGACAGATTGATAGCGAAGGACGCGGTGATCGAAGTTCTTTGTGGTGGATTCGAGTGGGCAGAGGGGCCGGTCTGGGTGCCGGAACAGGGAAACAAATTCGGAGGCTTTGTCCTGTTTTCTGACATTCCTCACAACGCCGTGATGAAATGGCAAGAAGGGGTCGGTGTGTCCGTGTTCTTGAAGCCATCTGGCTACACAGGAGTAGCAGATTACGGCCGCGAGCCAGGCAGTAACGGGCTGGCTTTGGATCCTTCCGGACGGCTAGTTCTGTGCGAGCACGGAGACCGACGGGTCTCCGTGCTCACAAAAGGTGGAGGCAAGCTAACACTTGCAGATCGCTGGAACGGCAAGCGATTCAATAGTCCGAACGACCTGGCTATTCGCAGGAACGGCGACGTGTTCTTTACCGACCCGATTTACGGGCTTCCCCAAAGAGCGGATGATCCGTTACGTGAGATTGACTTTTGCGGGGTCTATCGCTTGCAGAGTGACGGTGCCGTCACTCTGCAATACAAGGAGATCTCCCGGCCAAACGGCATTGCCTTTTCGCCGGACGAGAAGATTCTCTATGTGGCGAACAGTGATGGTAATGATCCGGTGTGGCGTGCTTTTCCAGTCCAGGAGGATGGCAACCTCGGATCCCCCAGTTCATTCTTCGACTCGTCTAAAGATGATCGGATTTCACGTGGTGGCGGTGATGGCCTGAAGGTCGACGTCCAGGGAAACGTTTTCGCAACCGGACCAGGTGGCGTACTGGTGCTCTCACCACATGGCAAGCTGCTCGGGCGTATTGTCACTGGCGAACGAATCGCAAATGTCGGTTGGGGAAACGACGGCAGCGTTCTCTACTTGACCTCCGACATGTATCTCTGCAGGATTCAGACGCTGACCAAGGGTGATGGATTCGACTGACCGACGATTCGTCAAACTGGCAACGCCCTTATCACTGGAATAGAACAGGGCTCCTCTAAGGAACTAGCACAATGCGCCGAATGACGCGTCGAAACATGGTGGCCGCCTCCGCAGCGTCTATCGCGATAGCACACTACCAGGCCTGCGGCTGGGGATCTGCTGTGAAAGACACGAAGCGAAAGTTTACGATGGATCTAAGCTGGGGTGCGATTGGTGTTCGAGCTAACCAGCTACAGGCTATCAAATACGCTGCTAAGTATGGCTTCGAGTCGGTCTACGGAGATCCTGGATTCCTGGCTGCGCTCGATGACACTGCACGTGCTGAGCTGGCGGCAACCATGAAAGAGCACGGAATCGTCTGGGGAGCGGCGGGTCTGCCCGTGGAGTTTCGCAGGGACGAAGAGACCTTTCGGGAAGGCTTGAAGAGCCTGCCGGTGATGGCAAAAGCCATGGAGATCGCAGGCATCACTCGAGTAGGGACGTGGCTACGTCCCTACCACAACGAGCTAACCTACGTAGCCAATTTCCGTCAGCACGCACGTCGCCTGCGGGATTGTGTGAAGGTGCTCGGCGATCATGGCCTGCGTTTTGGTATGGAGTACGTCGGCCCCAAAACACTTTGGGCATCGGAACGTCACAGCTTTATTCACACCATGTCGGAGACAAAAGACCTGGTCGCTGAAATCGGACAAGACAATGTCGGCCTGGTACTTGATAGCTGGCACTGGTACACCGCACACGAGACAGTCGACGATCTGCGAACGCTGACCAACAGGGACGTCGTTGCATGCGACTTGAACGATGCGCCAGTCGGTCTCGCAATTGATGAACAGATCGATAGCAAACGAGAGCTACCTTCCGCGACCGGTGTTATCGATCTGCAGACGTTTCTTGGTGTACTGATTGAGATTGGCTACGACGGCCCCGTTCGCGCGGAACCTTTCAATGCAAAGCTAAATGCGACGGACAATGACGAGGCCTGCCGGGCAACCTCGGATGCAATGAAGAGATCGTTTGCTCTAGTGAGTCGCGAACCGTGAAGCGAAGTGTCTCATTCTTCGGGCTGTGACGCCGAGCGGTGGTTTACCCCCGCTGGCTTCAAGATCAAACGATCGTGTTTCGCATGACGGATGAATCTCGCAAATAACGGTTCAAATACAAACGCCAGCGTGCAGCAGACGCAACCGATACCCTGCCGCTTTCCAGCGATTCCCTCACGGCTGGAATTCACCAAAAACATGACCGATGGGACTCTTTCGTATTTGTTGATCAGAATGGACCACTTTTCGCCGACGGGCGGGACCCGCGGCGGCAGGTGCTTCCCTGCCCTCACCCGTTTCGCCGCGCGCGGACGATGGACAACACCAGGAATTCAAGGGGGTCGGTAGCATTCCTTTGGAATGTGCCACATCAGACCTCGCGTGTCACAACGGTAGTATGCGAGTACCGTCAGGACCAGGCTTCGGCGTTACAATTGCTGCCGACTACTTACGGCGTGCCAGCACAGTGCGACTTTGATGTAGCACGGAATCGAATCGCCCGGTACGCTGGCATTCCAAGCGAGTGGGGCGAGTCCGATCGGGCCGAACGTGACAGGATCGTGTCCGACCGCCTGCGCACAGAAAAGAACCGGGCGCCAGTTGTTTGTGGATGGCCTGTTCCCCAAGTCACGCCGTCGAGCTTCGCCGTTGGAAATCGAGGCAAGGCGGAATACTCTGTGATAACGTGTTGAAGATATGCTATATTAGTCGGTTGCACCCATCGTTGGGTCACACCGCGAAGTTTCTTTCCGCAGGAGATGCAAGCACATGCCACGTACAACACGACGCCGTTTTCTGCAGGCTTCTTCCGCCATCGGCGCATCGTTTTTCATTGGAGGAACGAAGTCATCGGGTAACATCCTCGGCGCCAACGATCGGTTGCGGATCGCGGTGATCGGACTCAATGGTCGTGGCGGCAGCCATATCAACGGTTGGAAACAACAGAAGAACGTCGAGATCGCCTATGTGGTCGATCCAGATGAAGGAGTCCTGGGCCGTCGGTTGCAGTCGGTCCAAGGGACGTTCAAGAATTGCCAGGGGGAAAAGGACCTTCGCACAATCCTGGAAGACAAGAATCTGGATGCGATCTCCATCGCTGCGCCCAACCACTGGCACTCGCTGATGACCATCTGGGGCGCACAGGCCGGCAAGCACGTGTACGTCGAAAAGCCGATGAGCCACGACATCGCCGAAGGCCGCGTCGCGGTTGAAGCGCAGAAGAAATACGGAGTGGTCGTACAGCACGGCACGCAGCGCCGTAGCAACGCCGGCATCGCCGCGCTGCACGAAGCCTTGCAGACTGGCAAGCTGCCCAGGCTCAAGATCGCTTACGGCTACTGCTGCAAACCTCGCGGCAGTATCGGCAGAAAAACTTCCGGCGATCCACCGTCGCATCTTGACTGGGATCTGTGGAAGGGGCCTGCAGTGATCGACAATTTCCATGGCAACTACGTGCATTACAACTGGCACTGGTTCTGGGAAACCGGCAACGGCGACTTGAACAACCAGGGTACTCACCAGTTGGACGTCGCTTGCTGGGCCATCGACAAGGATCAAACTCACCCCACCCGCACAATGGCTATCGGCGGTCGCTTCAATTGGAACGACCAGGGAGAAACGCCCAACACGATGTTCGCGGTTTCCGAGTATCCCAACGGCCAGTACGTGATGTTCAACGTCCGCAATGTCAATTACAAAGGCTACAAGCGCCAGGTCTTCAACGAGTATTACCTCGAAGATGGCAGCAAGATCACCGGTGAAGGCAGTTACACCATTCACCGTCCTGGAAAGCCGTCGGAAAAACTCGAGCTACCCAAGGGAAAGGTCACGCCCGGCGGTAACTGGGGCTCGTTCATCGCTGCCTGTCGGGCAGGGGATCCGAACATGGCCAACGGCAACGCCATCGATGCGCACAAAGGTTGTGTCGTCGGTCACTTGATGAATAACTCCTATCGCCTGGGCAAGCAGGTGCCGTTCAACGCCAAGGCCGGCAGGTTCGGCGAAAACACGGACGAATCGGAGCACTTCCTGAAGTTACACGAGATCATGTCCAAGGGTGTCGGCGTGCCGGAAGACGGGGCCGAGTACACGGTCGGACCGTGGCTCACGTTCGATCCCAAGACCGAGAGGCACACCGGCGAACATGCCGATGCCGCCAACGTGTTGGTCAAGGACTTGAACAACAAGGGCTTTGAAGTGCCGGACGTCAAGGACGTTTAGCCCGTTCGGCCATGACAATCTAACAGCCTCAACCGCGACTGAAAGCACGCTCGGAGTGCGAACCTGATGCCGTGCGGCAGCCGCTGGTGATGAGTGGCGATCGGGCTGAAGGAAACGCTGGTAACAAGTCAAACGGATCCGGTTCGACGGGCTCACTCACCGGCAGCGGCGGTGGAGAAGGTGCAAGCTTTGCGGACAGCTCCGCGTCGCAGGTCGCCTTGTGATCCGCACCGGCGGCCGGAGCGGAGGCAGGGAAAAGCCACAAGCAAAGGCCTGTGGCACGAGCGAGCAAAATTGTTGGTGCTGCTATTCGGTTTGCTCGCTGGCATCCCAGATCTTCACGGTCTTGTCACCACTACCACTGACAATTCGCTGGCCATTCGGACTGAACGCCACGCTCCCAACCGAAGAAGTATGTCCTTTGAGCGTGTGTAGTTCTCGAACGCTAGGCTTTGGTACGTTACTTGGAGCCGCCGCAGTCGAACCATCCGTTTGCTGGGGGTAGCTGGGCGTGGTGAGCCGTTAGGAAGACTTGGTGCCAAGATAGGCCGAAATATGGAAGGTGAAGTGGTTAGGATCGACTTCGCTCGCAGCAAGGTCACCGATGCGGGGGGGGCATCTCAAAGGAATGGCCAAGCTGCAGGATCTCAACCGGCGCCGATTTAAGGAGGAGCTCCGGCAGGCCTGTCGTTTGGTTTATCGTCGTGCAACGCGCCCAGTCCAAACGGTGTGAAATGGAACGCGCGGCTGGCGTAGCCTGCTTGGGCCTGGCCGTGTCCGGACTCCAGCTGCTCCCGGCCCGACACAATCGCAGCATGAAATGCAGCGCGATAGATGCGGCGGTGTTCTTGATTGCCCGTCAGCCTGATCTCGTGCGCGAAAGCCAGCGAAGCCAGCAAGACCGTGGAATAGCTGTTGCCCTGACGACCACCGTCGCGAAGGTGGGTGCAAGCGGTTGCCCAGAACGCGTTGGACCGCTCGTCCCAGCACTCACGAATCATCTGGTTCAGGCCGGCGGAAATGGCTTGCAAGACTGCGGGGTCACCGGTGGCCTGGTGATAGCGCGCCAGAGAACTGAGTGTAAGAGCCAGTAGATAGGAATTCTGTCCGCGGCAGCGTTTGCCAGGGTTTTGCATCGTGCAGTGGCCATAAGCCAGCATAGTGACCCAGCCTTGCTGAGGGGAAAGGTGTTTCTGCAGCATTTGCCAGTGCCGGCGGGCGGCCACCAGATACTTGTCTTCCCCGGTGGTCTCCCAAGCCGTCATGAGCAAGTTCAATGGCCAGCCGATATCACGGAGGTGGTCCGAATAGCGGCCACCTTCGCTGGCCACACGATCGGCGGCTAACCGAGCGATGTCCAAGGCGCGGCGATTGCCCGTCAGCAAATAGGCATCGCAGAGTCCGCCGATCCAGACGTGGCCCAGATTCTGTAGCATGCCTCGCTGGTACCAAATGGGTGCCGGCAGATCCGCGCCGTCGTAGTAGCCGCCCGTGTGTCCGACGCTATGCGTCCAAATGTGGCCTGGTTGCGGCTGCCCATGGTGGTCCAGGCCTCGGATCTGAGGATTGACATCGTGTACGACATCGACGTCCATCAAGTGGCCGGCGCCCTGTTGAGCGCGATCGAAGTAACGCCGATCACCGGTCCTCAGGTACTGTACGAAGAAACAATGCGAGGTGTCGTATTCCTGGTTTCCCCAGCCGCCGCCGAACTTCTTTTCATCGTACCAGTCGCCGAAGTTGAGTAGCCCGTTCTCACGATTCGACTCTTGATCGGCGAGGTGTTTTTCAAACATCTTGTCAAACCAGCTGTCGTAGCCGTGGTAGCGGTTGGCGTCCGCCGGCGGACAGGCGGGGAGGACTCCGGTGGAGCTTACGTAGTCAGGCGTGCACTGTGCCAGCAACGGCCGCTCGGTCGCGCGAAAGAACGCACGCAGCTTGCCAGTATTCACGGCGCCGGCGAACGGCATTGCCCAGAGCCGATGCGTCCGGGCAGTACCCACCTTGAGCGAGTAGACACCGTTGCGCAGGTAGTAGTAATGTTTTACCTCCTCCAGCAGCGGGTGGCCGTCGTATTGGCCCTGGGGGAAATCGGGACACAGCCCGATGCGCAACTCACCCGCTTTGACCGCCAGACTCTTCGGCCAATTCTGCCAGAACTCGCGCACCCCGATTGCCAGTCCGCCGACGGGCGTTGTTACTGCAGCCCATCCGGCGGCGCGGCCTGGTGACGCCTGGCCGTTGATCTGATACTGCCGGTCGTCGACTTGAACGAGCCGCGAGGCGTCGACGGTTTCTCGATTCAGAATCAATGGACCGCCTCCCCCTTTCAGCGAACAGACGATCTCGATGGAGTCAAACTTTGCCATCAGCGCCGCTTGGTAGTCGTTGATAAACGTGTAGTCAAACATCAGGAACGGTTGGCCACGAAAAGCGTGCATCCGCACGACGTACCGAAACATCGAATCGTTGCCAACTCCGTGGCGGCCCTCAATTCGGATGCAAGCGCGTAGTGGTCCGTGTTGCTCGACGGTCCACGTGGCCAACGAGAGATCAGCCCGGTAACGCCGGCCGTCGGTGGCGACCAGGATAATTCCGGTTTCGCGCTCGTCGGTCAGTCGCTCATTGTCGGTGAATTGGCCGTCTTCGTTGACATCCAACCAGATCGCATCGAGTAAGCGGAGGTGGTCGGCCGCCAACTGGATCCGCAGTGGCCCCGTTTCCATCCTCGGCACAATCGGCTGCGCAGGTGTTGGGGTTGTTACGACCAGCGGAGGTTCGTGCGTCGAGTCGCGTTTGACTGCTGTCCCGCAGCGCACCAGAAACTGCTTTGACTGCTCTGCCGCCAGATCGACCTGGAAGTCCAGCAGCAACCAACGAATGGACCCGTCAGCCCAACGCGCGAGCGTCTCGGTTTGCAGCGGGATCTGTTTGCCTGCCGGATCGAAGAGCGCGACCTGTTGATCGCTGCGAAGTTGCCCTGGCCCCAGCGGGATTCCGGAAGTGACAGGCCAGGCAGCGCGAGCCACACCGGACGGCTCGGTAACGGTAATGGCGATATCGTTGGCTCGCGTGCTGGAACCAACCAGGATCAGGGGTATGTACATTGCTAGTTGGACAAGCCATCGATTCATTTTTTCAGTCTCCATTTCCGGCCAAATACAAAACGAGGAGGGCAGATTGCGCACTCTGGCCGCCCCGCGGGCACTGCTCGTTTGGAACTACCTTAGCATACGAGTACGATCAATTGTCCTGCCTGGCGCGCGCTGTCCAAGATCTGAAGGCAACTTCCCTAACGACGTCGCGGTCGGTCGATTTGTTTCACCCTTCGCGATCGTGTTGCAGAGGGTCAACGGTTTGGCCACAATGCATATGTGCGCGACTCCCCCCCCTTCCCCCCCCAAGCCAGATGCGAAATCGAAGCAGCTTAACGCAAGCGACTATCTTTGCTTGCTGCGTCGCGACAGCGTCGTTGAGCTATGCAGAACCGGTTGACTATCTCCGCGAGATCAAACCGGTTCTCAAATCCCGCTGTTACAGTTGTCACGGTGCGTTGAAGCAGGAATCCGGGTTGCGACTCGATACGGGCGAGTTTATTCGGAAAGGGAGCGACAACGGGCCCATCGCAGTCGCTGGCCAGGTCGACGCCAGTACGCTCGTCGAGCGTATTACCGCCTCCGACGAGGTCGAACGGATGCCGCCGGAAGGTGAACCACTCACCAATGAACAAATCGCCCGAATCAAGCGTTGGGTTGCCGATGGAATTCGCTCGCCCGACAACGAACGCCCGGAAGAGGACCCTCGGGACCATTGGGCCTTTCAAACGCCGCAGCGAGCAAAACTGCCAAACGTACGAAATGCCGCCTGGGAGCGCAATCCCATCGACGCGTTCATTGCCGCCGCACATGAGCGATCCGGTCTCGCTCCACTGCCAGCTGCTTCTCGGGCAATCCGCCTCCGCCGAGTCTATCTTGATCTGATCGGGTTGCCACCAACGCGTGAGGAGCTGCA